>TARA_R110000796_G_scaffold170559_1_pt1 | contig 20439 bp, 10 predicted proteins | sample TARA_R110000796 | Tara Oceans TARA_R110000796 (sample SAMEA4397815) | marine metagenome | biome: Polar Biome; feature: [SRF] surface water layer (ENVO:00010504); material: water (ENVO:00002006), including particulate matter (ENVO:01000060) such as... | depth 5 m
GGGGCATCAAAATTTGACAGTTACACAGGCTTATTTAAAAGAATTGGATAGCGCTGTTTTGGATGAGGCAAGTGAACTACTTTTATAAGCAAAATAAACTTGAGTTTATCAATTATCCAAGCCCCTAAGTCTTTCAAATAACCTATAGGCGTTTTCCACTTTTTCTTTAGGAGCGTTGTGAAATTCTTGATCCGTAAGCCGATAAAATTTCTGTACACTGTCCAATTTACGGTGCATTTCAATTAATACATCACTATATTGCCCATCATCGATTAGATTGTGTTGTTCTAGTGGGTCCTTTTCTAGGTCATAAAATTCCCATTGATCTATATCATCGTAAAAATGCATCAGTTTGAAGCGTTGCGTTCTAATCCCATAATGCTTTTTCACCATATGAAAGGCGGGATAATCATAGTAATGATAGTAGATTACATCTCTAAAATCAGCTTCCAACGTACTGTCTTTAAGAATTCCCAAAAAGGATTCTCCTTGCATATCTTCACCTAAATGCGGTACTCCTGCCGACTCCAAAAATGTTTGGGCAAAATCGAGATTCTGAACCATGGCATCAATTTTTATTCCCTTCTCTATAGTACCTGGCCATTGCATCAACAAAGGAGTCCTAAAGGAAGGTTCGTACATAAACCGTTTATCGAACCAGCCATTCTCTCCCAAATAAAAGCCTTGGTCAGAGGTATAGACCACCAAAGTGTTTTCTGCTAAACCCTCGCCTTCCAAATAATCCAATAATTCTCCAACCCCCTCGTCTACCGAGGCTATGGTTGCCATATAATCCTGTAAATATCGCTGACCCTTCCATTCGTCCAACTCCCTACCCATTAAATCTGATTTGTGAAAAATGTTATTCTTGGCCAAATATCCGGTGTCCCATTCTTTTCGCTGTTCTGGGTCCATCCTATCAAAATCGGTCTTCCAAGGGTTGTGAGCTAATTCCGTGCTGCCATACTCCATGGACATCTTAAGGTCATGGCCCTCATACATATCCTTATAGATAGTCTGTAATTGCTCTTCAGCAGCCTGTTGATCTATAAATGTTGGGAAGTAGGTTTCCGGTAAAGGAAATTGTACAGAATCATATTTATTGATATGCCTTAGTGCCGGCATCCAATTCCTGTGGGGCGCTTTGTGCTGTACCATAAGAAAAAAAGGAACACTGTCGTTACGTTGGTTTTTTAGCCAATTCAAGGCATCATTTGTAATGATATCCGTGGCATATCCCTTAACTCGGGTAGTATCGCCATTTTCAATAAAATCGGGATTATAATAATTGCCTTGATCCACTATTATTTTCCAATAATCAAAACCTTCAGGGTATCCATGTAAATGCCATTTTCCCAATAAAGCAGTTTGGTATCCCTCTTGTTGTAGAATCTTCGGCAAGGTAGGTTGACTCCCATCAAAACGGTCGCCGTTTTGCCGAAAACCATTTATATGGCTGTGTTTGCCCGTTAAAATAACCGCCCTACTGGGACCACAGATAGAATTGGTGACGTAACTATGATTAAAAATTGCTCCATTATTGGCAATCCGATCTATATTGGGTGTTGACGCCAACTTTCCAATTGGATGACCATAGGCACTAATTGCCTGAATAGCATGATCATCGGCCATTATAAAAAGAATATTGGGCCTTTGATTTTCGACTGCTTTTTTAGCCTGCTCACTTTTACACGAATAGGCAAACGCTAAAAAAACCAAAAGCTGGAATCTAATGAAGTAATGCATTTTAAATTCAATTTGGGCCAATCTGTATATATTGACCATGTCAATCTATTTTAACGTAAAGGTTACTTTGTCAGTAGCATTGGAATCCGTACCGATATACACCTCAAATTCTCCTGGTTCCGAAACAAAATTTAGCTGGCTGTTATAAAATTTTAAATCGTCCGGGTCAAGGGTGATACTAACTGACTTGCTTTCTCCCTGTTTTAGAAATACCTTAGTAAATCCCTTTAGCTCCCGTATTGATGGTGTAATACTTCTCACTACATCCCTAAGATAAAGTTGCACCACCTCCACCCCGTCATAGTTACCGGTATTCTTTAGGCTTACCGTAACAGTCACGGATTCTCCTTCCTCTATTTCGGTTTTATCGATACTTAGGTCCGAATACTCAAATTGGGTATAGCTAAGTCCGTAGCCAAAAGGCAATAATGGAGCATTAGGGGCATCTAAATAATTGGATTGGAATTTCTGGAAAGATTCTGATGTTGCCGGCCTACCTGTATTCTTCATGCTGTAAAAAATGGGGATTTGCCCAACGTTTACTGGCCAAGTGGCTGTAAGTTTTCCTGACGGATTATAGTATCCAAACAGCACATCAGCTACAGCATTTCCTGCCTCTACACCGGGATGCCAAACCTGTAAGATACTCACAGGAAGGGCTAACTCCTCTGGGATGGTCAATGGACGTCCGCTCATCAGCACCAACGCAACAGGTTTGCCAGTACCTACTAGGGCGCGAATCAATTTTTTCTGACTTTCCGGAATGGAAAGGTCCGCTCTACTGGCTGCTTCTCCACTCATTTCGGTGGCTTCCCCCACTACAGCGACCACTACATCGGATGTATTGGCCAGATTTAAGGCTTCTTTGAGCATATCCTCAGGGGAACGCCCATCAATCTCTATTCTGGGACCAAATACATTGACTTTTTTCGCCAACTCCGGGTCATCCGAAATATTTGCACCTTTGGCATACTTAATTGTAGCCAATGGGGCCACTTTCATTAATCCGTCCAAAATAGGAACCGATAACTCCGGATTTCCCGTTGGCGCCCATGTACCCAGCATATTGTTTTTGTTATTTGCCAAGGGTCCTACCAAGGCAATTTTTATATCCTTTTTTAAAGGAAGAAGATTATTGTAGTTTTTAAACAACACAAAAGAACGGGCCGCAGCTTCACGGGCCACTTTTCTATTTTCCTCACTATGGATATCCTTGGCTGGTCTCTTGGCATCGATATAGCGATAAGGATCTTCAAAAAGGCCCAATTTATATTTCGCTTCCAAAATTCTACGACACGCGCGTGTAATCTGATCTTCTGTGACCTTTCCTTCTTCCATTGACTTTTTTAAAGTGGTCAGAAAGCCTTCCCCTACCATATCCATATCTAGTCCGGAATTAAGTGCCAAGGCAGATACGGCTTGTAAATCCCCAAGTCCATGGGCAATCATTTCGTTCACGGAGGTATAGTCTGATACTACAAAACCATTAAAACCCCATTGACCTCTCAGCAGATCGGTCAGGAGCCACTTGTTTCCGGAAGCCGGAACACCGTCTATATCGTTAAATGATGTCATCACACTTGAAACCCCTGCATCTATTGCCGCTTTATATGGTGGCAAATAATGGTTAAACATTTTCACTCTACCCATATCAACCGAATTATAATCACGGCCTCCGTCCACAGCCCCGTAGAGTGCCAAGTGCTTTACAGTCGCCAGCATAGTCTTGGCATTGCTTAAATTATCTCCCTGATAACCTTGGACCATAGCTTTCGCAATGGCAGAGCCTAAATATGGGTCTTCTCCTGCCCCTTCAGCTATTCTACCCCACCTAGGATCGCGGGCAATATCCACCATGGGAGAAAAATTCCAGTTAATCCCATCTGCGGTAGCTTCCTTAGCTGCTATCTGCGCCGTTTTTTCGATCAATACCATGTCCCAGCTCGAGGCAAGCCCCAAGGGAATCGGAAAAGTGGTCTTATATCCGTGGATAACATCGGAACCGAATAACAAAGGAATTTTTAATCGGGTATAGTTGACCGCATAATCCTGTGCCATCTTTATCCTTTCGGGACCAGCAACCCCAAAGAGTCCGCCAACTTGGCCAGACTTTATCTTGGCTTCCACATTCTCACTGACTACTGCGCCAGTTGCAATACCCCCACCTGGAGTCAATAAATTTAATTGCCCAATTTTTTCCTCTACGGTCATTTTCTGTAAAAGGCCTTCCACAAAGGGGATATTTTCTTGTGATTGTAGACTTGAAAGCCCTGTAAAAAGCAGAAAAGCGACAAACAGATTAAATTTTCTCATCTTAGTTATAATGTAATAAATTGATAATTTCTTTTCTTTATTTCACTTCCACTACTTCAGTTTTATCGGAAATCCCATTTTCATTAAATGCTTCGATACTAAAATAATATCGGGTATCGCGATCAAGGTTGCGCATAAAATGTTCATTTACATCATAAATCAACCAGGAGTGGTATAATTTATCTGGTGCGATACCCCATCGGATATTGTAACCCTGTGCTCCTTTCACGGAGTTCCAGGTAAAAGAGGCATCTCTTCTATCTTCCTCCCGGGATACTTTAAATCCCTTCACCTTTTCCGGTTTCTTCCCTAAACCTTTTCCAAATACCCGTATTTCTGATAATGCCAGGTTATTCCCCGGAACCTCCACATTATTGTAGCGTACGTATTTTCCACGTACAGGTTGATTAAGGGTGAGGTAGGCATTTGGAGCATCTTTAAAACTCCCGCTTCTGTCTACAACAGTTACCCAGTTTTTTCCATCCTCTGAAACCTCCAATATAAATCGATGTCGCAGGCCTTCGGTACGGGTATAAATGGCCGACTCATGATCATGAAAATTCAATTGAAAAGCATAAATATTTCCAGGTGAAGGCATTTCGATCTTAACCCATTGCTCATCATCGTTGGATTCTGCAACCCAAAATGATTTCGGGCTTTCATCGGTTAACAGCTTCGAAATAATTTCATTTTCACTATTCTTTTCCAGTGGCATTTCGGTGATATCAAAATCATCATCGGTAGAAGTACTTTTTTTCACCTGTATTTGTGATGATGAAACCGTTGTTTTTCCTTTGTAAGAAAGCAACATCCAGCCACTATGCTGTCCTGCTTTTGTTGGATGATTTGGCCCAAACAAGGGGTAATCGCCATAGCTGGTGTTGGAATACATTAACCCTTCATCATCGAAATAGGTGGGGAACATGGCCAAACGACGTTCCCAATGAGAATTTGAAGCCAACGCCATGGTGGAAAAATGCCAGTATTGGCCATTGGTTTGTTTCACGGTAATACCATGGCCTACCCCATTAGTGAAACCGCCAGGCTTGAAACTCATGGGATTATTTTTCATATAAGTAAAAGGGCCAAGTGGGGTTTCACCAACATAAGCACCGTCGGCATACACATTAAATTGCGTCCCGGGCGCCGCATACTGTAAATAGTATTTCCCGTTGTGTTTGGTCATCGAGGCACCTTCCATGTATCCTTCCTTTAAGGTTGGATGGTAATTATTTTCGCCAAAACGTTCCCAACCATGTTCTTCCTCAACCAAATTGATAAGGTCTTTCTGAACTCCTGTTTCAAGAAAACGATCGTCTTTATTCAGCATTTTCACGCGAAGGGGATGTACGTTTGACGAGCCCCAGTACAGATAGGTTTTCCCGTCGTCGTCTATAAACAACTCCGAATCCTGAATGTTATTGGTGATGGAAGCGGTCGGTGTCCACTCCCCTTTTTTGGGGTCATCGGTATAAAGAATACTTCCGTAACCTGCGGGATCACCTGCAAAATATACCAACGAATCTTTATAATTGAATGCAGTTGGGGCATTGGAACCCTCGAAAAACCATTGTTTAGGTTTAATAAATTCCCAGTTGATCAAATTGGGGGAATGCCAATAACCAAAAGACCGAGTGACAAACATGTAGTATTCACCACGAAATTCAATTACTGCGGGATCTGCACCGGAACGGTAGGAAATATTCTTACTTGAATTATAAACCATATAGGTATAGTCAATATCCAGAGGATTGATATAAGTTTCCGGAACCACTTCCTGTGCATATATTATTACACTTAATAGTAAAACCACTGTTGTAATTGTTGTTTTAAAATTTTTCATCTGGTTCCGTTCTACACAAATTTATGATTGCAAAATTCTTTGGTTACTCTCTATTCAGATCGTTTTAGTGAAAACAACCAGGGCAGTAAATTAGGCTCAGCAAAAGCTGGATCCCAACTATTGTGATTGGAATCTCCAAAAATGGTTAAGTTTGGACGCCCACCATATTCTATAATTTTGGACGTCATATCCATGGACAAATTCGGATCTACTACGTTATCCTGCGCTCCATGAAATATCCATAAAGGAACTTTATGGGCGTAGGCCTTTGCCGCAGCAGTATCTCCGCCTCCACAAATTGGTATGGCAGCCGCGAACATTTCCGGTTTTCTATACAATATTTCAAAAGTGCCCATACCGCCCATGGACAATCCCATAACATACACTTGGTCCCTTTTTATGTGGGATTCCGCTACTAAAGAATCCATTAAGGCCATAGTAAGGCCTAGGGCTTTGGTAGGGCCCTTTTCGTATTCAAAACTTAAACCAACGGGCTCAGTTCTCCTATCTACCTGAACACTGGACCAATAGTCCTCTATAGGGCATTGGGGAAAAACTACGAAAGCAGGAAATTTGTCCCTATTCTCTTCACTAGAAAATAAAGAACTGCCGTGGACCAGCTGCTTTTTATTATCATGACCTCTTTCTCCCGCGCCGTGCAAGAATAGTATTATGGGATATTGTTCATCGACAGAGTAATTTGGGGGATACATTATGCGGTACCTTAAGGTATCTGAGTCCTTTGTGAACATTTCTGACTTGTAGAAATCATTTTGCCCATGCAATACCACAGTGCCCAATACAATAACGAGCCATATAAGGTTATGTTTAATTTCCATAAGTAAACCCGAGTTTTGTTAAACCAGCTTTGATATCTTCATTCTGCATAAACAACTTCCACAACAACCCGGTTCTATAATTTTCTATCATTATGATCTGAGGCCCTTGGTCTATAGCCAGATAGGCCTGCGCCACCCAGAAATTATACTGTGGGCTAAAAGCGTCGTAAAAGCCGGCTGGACCCAATAAATTATTCTTATTCCGATAAAAATACTGCATGGCTCTAAGCGATTCGGTGGGTGTGTAGGGAATGGAGCTTATTGCTGCCGTGGGGGAAATAAGTCCCAAGTCATTTGAAGGGGAATGGGCATTATACCCAAGGCTACCATCAGAATTTCTAGAATAACTAGCGGTTAAGCCCCAACATTCAGTGCTATAGCCCAGATAATTCTTAGGGTTCTCCACCGCATAGCGATAGTTGATAATGGCGTGATTGATACTTACCGCACCATAATCCACGAACTCGTCTTTAAGCCCAATTGGATTTAGGCCCAAAAAGGAGTAATGCGAAAAGAACAAGGGTCCTCCATAGATTTCAGAACCAGCATGTTTTACCAATAAAGGATAATTGTATGCGGATATATTGGATTTTAAATTGCCATTGGATGCCCAACCATTATTATATACTTCCTTGGATATTGAATAATCCGGAGAAGCGGCAGCCAATATATAGGTAACCAAAGTTTCATTATATCCTTTTAGCTGAAGATTAATTGCGAATTGATTATCAGGGCTCCAATGCCAGTAAAGGACGTTGTGATTCTGGGTGTACCAATTCCATTCCACCCCTTTCCACAAGGCATCGGCTTTGGCCGCCAAATCTATTTCGGTCTGTGTCCCATTTTTGAAATACTCCTTTACACAAATGAGACCTTGAACCAAAAAAGCTGTTTCTACCAAATCACCTCCATTGTCCACTGCGCTAAAGGGTTTTACTTTACCAGTATTACCATTTAGCCAATGGGGCCAAGCCCCATGGAATCGATCGGCATTCTCTAGAAAACCCAACATCTTTTGCAATCGAATAACTGCCTCTTCCCTAGACACATATCTGCGTTCTATGGCCACCAAAATGGCCATAAGTCCAAAACCGGTTCCTCCTATGGCAACGGTATTGGCATCATTCTCGGGACTATCCGGATGATACCGCTCCCTGGCACAACCGGAGTTAACTTCCGCAAAATCCCAGAAATACCTAAAGGTTTCCCTTTGGGTAAGCTCCATCAAATTTTCATCCGAAATCTCTTCCGGCTCGGGTTGTTCGGTCATAGGTGGATCGGGTAATTGCGATTCACCTGTAGGTCCAGTTACATCATCTCCTGAGCAGGAAAAAGATAGAACTAGCATTAAGATTATAAAAACACTTCTCATTTTAGCTTTTCTTTATCGGCTAGTGCTATTACGCCCTCGCTTTTTTATAGATGTTGCGATACCGTTTAGCCGGTCATAGGGATCAAGGCATACACCACTAAGCAACCGTATAGGCATTTTATATATATAAGCCATCAACGTACTTGAAAACCGTCAACCAAGCAGATTACTGGGAAAGGGTGACCTCGAATCCCAATTTCCGCAATCCTGCTTGGACTTCCTTGTTTTTCATGAATAGGGTCCAAAGCATGCCAGACCTATAATTTTCTATCATAACAGGTATTGGTCCCTGATCAATGGCCAAGTATCTGGGAAGGCTCCAGTTATGTTCCAAACTAAAGGCATCATAAGGCCCATATTTACCGATCAAGGAATCCTGTTCCTGATACATAAAACGCAAAAAACGTATACTTTCCTCGGGAGTATAGGGCATAGAGGACAAGGCTGCTGTTGGAGAAATTACCCCTAGATCCTTATCTGGTCTGTGGCCCGCATATCCTTTCATAGAGTAGCTTGATGTCTGTCCCCACAAACTCTCTCCATACCCCTTGAAATTATTGGGATTGGCCACGGCATGCTTGTAATGGATCATGGCATGGTTCCTGTTCAATTTCCAATAATCGGCATATTTATCTTTTAATCCCTTTGGGTTCAATCCTAAATAGGAATAGTGTGCCCAGAACAAAGGACCAACTGGCGACTTGTCATGCTCGTAATGGTTTAATTCCGTCTCAAGACCGTAGTAAACTGTATCCTTAGTAATTTCGCCTTTAAGCGCCCAACCTTTGTCATAAACGTCTCTATCAATGGGGTGTGTTGGTGATGCCGCTGCCAATACATACATGATCAGGGCTTCATTGTATCCTCCAACAGGAAAATTCATTTCCCAACCATGATTTGGGGACCAATGCCAATATAAAACATCTTCACCCCCTTTGGTATACCAGTCCCATTCTACTTCTTCCCATAATTTTTGAATTCTAGTACTTATGGATTTTTCCTCCAATGTAGTTCCCCGACTATCATAAAATTCCTTTACAGTTAGCAAACCTTGAATCAAAAATGCTGATTCCACAAGATCTCCCCCATCATCTTTTTTACTAAAAGGTGCAGTAGATCCATCTGGGTTTAACCAATGGGGCCAAGCACCGTGAAAACGATCTGCCTTTTCCAAAAAATCCAGTATTCGCACGTAGCGTTCCGTTGCCTGTTCCTGGGTAATAAATCCTCGTTCCACTCCAACCAAAATGGCCATCAAACCAAATCCTGAACCCCCAATGGTGATTATATCCTTGTCATGAGTTGGATAGACATTATCCATATGGATGCGCTCCCTCGCCAAGCCGGAAATGGGTTCTGATCCTTCCCAAAAATATTCAAAAGTCTGTCGTTGAACCTTATCCAATAATTCCGCATCCGTTTCAACCTCAGTCATTAGGTTTACCGTGCCATCCTTATTATTGGCAGTTGTTTTTTTTTGGTCGTTGCAACAGTATAAAAGAATTGCAACGACCAATATTATTGTTAACCTCATAATTATTTATGCTATAAATCAGCGTTTCTAATGTTTTGCACTTCCTCTTGGGTCAACACTTTATTGAACAAGCGAAGTTCATCCATATAACTTAAATCGGACAAATGACCCCATTCGGTAAACCTAGGTGCCCCAGAACCTATTGAAAGAAGGTTACAACCTGTCCAATCCACACCTGTGAAATCTGATTCCTTTACAATTTCCCCATCAAAGTATACAATGGCTTTTCCATTGCCAATGGTAAATGCCATATGTACCCAGTCAGTTGAAGTTGGATCCAATGATGCGGCAGCTCCACCATCTACCCAAGTATCTGCAGAACCATTGCCCACATTTAATTTAAAGGTCTGATTTGTAGCGTTGCCCTCCCTAAAAAATCTAAATCCGCTAGTTCTTAAGTTTTGCACAGTGGGATATTCAGGTCTTTCTAAATCTTCCGGACCCATAACCAGAATCCCTGCCCTATCTGGAGCGGCATTGAGGTTGTACCAAAAGCTGGCGCTAAACTCTTGTGTTGTTAGTCCTGTAGTCGGGAATGATAAATAGGAATCGGCTGCTCCGGCATAGGCATCTGCCCCTCTAATGCTTTCTCCTGCAAAGCCAGTAGTGCCTATCATTGTAGCCTCTGCATTGGTAAATTTATTTTTGGTATCCCCGTCAAAAGGAAGGTAAAACATTTCTCCATCAAATTCTCCGGTATAGGGATTGGTAACATTGATCATATTCTGAATGTCGGTTTCCGTTAATGCCTTGTTGAACAACCTTAATTCATCAATTGGGCTACTATCGGATTTATGGTTCCAATAGCTAAACGTAGGACCTCCCGAACCTATTACCAATTCATCACAACCTGTCCAATCTACAGGTGAACTTAGAGCGGCTGTCCGAACTGCTACACCATTAAAAAAGATTGTACTTTGGGTTGCAGAAATGGAAAGCGCTATGTGAACCCATTCCCCTGCGGTTACGTCTATTACACCACCATCGTTCCAGCTTTCACCGCTGCCAATACCCACATTTGCTTTAATGGTCTGGTTGGTAGTGTTACCCTCCCTAAACAACCTAAGTCCCTGAAAACGGTCATCGGCATCGTCTCCAATTATTATTATACCAGCTCTATCTGGACTAGCCTCTACCTTATACCAAAAGGCTGCCGTAAATTCATTACCTAATAGGCCTGCAGTGGGGTATGTTAAGTAGGCATCAGTGGTTCCCTTATAGGCATTTGTCCCTATCAATCCCTCACCGGAAAAACCAGGAGTGCCCACTTTATCAGCTTGCTTCAGGCCCACAAGATCGAAATAATCGCCATCAAATGGCATATAAAGGATTTCCCCTGCAAATAATGGTGTATATGCAGGTTCCTTTTCAAAATTTATTGTTGTTACGGTAGTTTTCCCTTCCAAATCTGTTGCACCAACCGATAGTTCATGGGCGCCATCCGTCAATTTATCGTACACCAAGTCCTTGACCAACAATCGACGGTAATCCTTGAAACTATTGTAGGTTCCTATAGTACTTCCATCGAGCAATACATCGACTTTGGCTATCTCAATATCATCGGTCACTTCAAAATCGATGTTAATGGAAGTTACAACCTCCAGTACTTTTATTTTCACGCCCTCTGTAGGGTAATTGACCTTTATCTGTGGTGCTGTCGCATCCGTCCCCGGATCTACTTGTGTAATGGCGTCTATTCCCTGATCACACCCGTAAAAAAGAAACACGGCGACCAAACTTGCACATATTAGTTTAATATTTTTCATTTGTTGTTTATTGAATGTTAGTTATTGATCTCTCCCAAAATAGGAAATTGATCTACTTGACTTTGTGGATAGGGAAGGAAAGTATTATTCTCTGAAAAGGTCCTTCCATCATAACTGAGCTCATTAAATCGTCCCAAGCGTATCATATCATAATAGCGTTTACCCCACTCCATACTCAACTCGGCGAACTTCTCGTCCAATACTTGATCTAAAGTAACCCCAGACAATGGAGTCATGTTGGCTCTTACCCTTACTAGGTTTACTGCTTGATCTGCAGTCATCCCCGTGCCAGTGGCACCTTGGGCCAGAGCTTCCGCATATACCAATAAAATTTCTGCATAACGGATGACGTTGTAGTTTTTATTGCTACCGTAGTCTGTTCTACCTGGTATTAATTGATTGGATGGCAAATAGTGCTTTCCACTTGCAAAAAGTGCCCTTGGATAGTCATTAATAACATCTCCATCCCGAGTTGTATTTGTAATAAAACTCGGCAAGGTAGCGTAAGCAGGATCAGTTTTGATTTCAGCGATTCCTCTATCAGTGAACAAAACACTGGTTTCCAATCTTACGGTTTCTCCACGGTCCAGCATAAACTTTATGAACTTCATACTAGGTTCAAAGAAACCCCAACCACTGCCAGATCCTGCAACTTCAGGGGTCCAGTTTTGTGGTCCATAAGGTGCATAAAGATGAGCAGATCGATCGCCTTCACCTTGGTTATAGTCAGAATATTGCAAATCTAGAATGGTTTCATCGCTCAATTTACCTGGGGTCTTAAACTGTTCGTAAAAATCAGGATATAGAGTAAATTTTCCAGAGCTTATAATCTGGCCGGCTGCGTCGGCAACAACCTGATAGTTCTTCAGTTCCTGGTTGGCCAGAGCTTTAATTGCCAAGGCCGTATATCTTGTAACCCCTCCAGGAAGGTCTGTCCGTTCATTAGGCCTTAGGTTGGGCAAAAAAGGAATGGCCTCATCCATTTGATCGGAAATATGCTGCATTACCTCTGCTTTCGTTGGTACCTGGGTCACATCTAGTAGAAGATCGGTATTAGACGATTCTGGAATAAATACATCTCCCCATACTAGGGAAATATGAAAAAGCATGATACCTCTGAGTACCTTTGCTTCGGCAATGTATTGATTCCCCAAAGCAACTCCACTTTCATTGGCAAACTCCTGGTACCTAGCAATTTGTTCCATGGCTGTGTGTGCAGATATTACATCAACATAGGTGTTCTCCCAAAGGGAATTGTACATCCAATAATCCTTGTTGTAAGTAAACTTGTCGGTCTCGGCAAAATCCTGTTGATCCCCTAGTCCCCCGGCATTTACGTCGTCACCCCTAACAGAAATCAACAAAGGCTGTTCCCATCCACGGGACTGAAATGCTTCATAGACGCCCACAATTGATAACTGCATGTCTGCCGTCTTGGTAAAATCCGTACCGCCAGCAAAATTATTGTTCAGTTCAGGTTCTTCCAATTTGTCCGTACATCCTATATTGCTCAAGAAAGATATGGCCAGCAGGACAAATACTGATATTTTATAAGATAGTTTCATAGTTTCTATATTTTATATTTTTATGTTAACACCTATGGTATAAACAGATGGTATAGGATAGGTCTCATTATCTACACCGTTAGCTACTTCAGGATTGAATCCGTTGTAGTTAAAAAGAGTTAAGGGCTTTTCAGCGGTCAGATAAATTCTGGTTTCCGGTATTCCTGCACGCTCTCCCTTTTTATTAATGGTATATCCTAATGTAATGTTCTGAATTCTGAAAAAATCGCCGTCTTCAATAAAGTAGTCACTTAGTCTTTGGTTCCAGCCCTTTCTAATTCCCGCTGCTGAAGGATAACTATTGGTAGTTCCCTCTCCGTGCCAACGATTTACGGCAAAATCACGATCTATATTGGTGTCGTTGGTAAAGATTACCTCTCCTCTTTTCCGGTTCAAAATCTTATTTCCACCCTGGCCTAAAGCGCTTGCTGAAAAGTCAAATCCCTTATAATTCACGCCCACATTAAATCCAAAAGAGTAAGAGGGCAAGAAAGACCCCAGGACAACCCTATCATCATCATTAATTTCCCCATCACCATTCTGGTCCTTATATTTAAAATCGCCCGGAACCAAATTATTAGATACAGCCACCGGATCGGCCTGTACTTCAGCTTCATTTTGGTATACTCCGGCCACTTCCCGACCAAAGAATGCGAATATGGGTTCCCCAACAATAGATCGTTGTCTAAATTCTGCCGTTCCGGCATCCAAGGCAACTGCGCCATTTATGTCCAACACCTCGTTCGTCAAAGTGGAAATATTGGCTCCAATGTTATAACTAAAATCCTTGGATACCATTTTATTCCAATTAAGGGCCAATTCAAAGCCTGAGTTTCTAATCTCTCCGACATTCTGTCTAGTTGTCCCAGGTATAAGCGGTCTCGCTACAGGGATAACTGCATCCTTGGTATCCCTAACGTAATAATCCGCTTCAAGTCCAAGATTATTATCAAAAAACCTTGCTGAGATACCTCCGTTTATCTCCTCAGTAACCTCCCATTTTAATGCTGTAAAGTCACTATTTGTATTTACTCCACTAAATTGGGTATCCCCAAGAGCTGTAGTCACTACCGTAGAAGTAATAGAGCCCTCACTGGATGCAATTTTATCGTTGCCCAATTCACCCCAACTACCACGTAACTTCAAATAATCGAAAATGCCATTGTTCTCCATAAATGATTCCTCAGAAAGGACCCATCCAGCTCCTACAGTAGGGAAATAACCCCATTTTTCCTGATATTTGTTGGTTCCATCTGCCCTAAAAGTACCATAAAGCAAATAGCGGTTGTCATAATTATAAGATATCCGTGAGAAATACGAAAATCCATACTCACGTTTCCCATCATCTCCTACGCCATCAGTTACTATAGTCTGGGCTTGATCCAGAAAGTAGGCCTCCTCGCCAGACAAAGGAAAATTAAGACCTTCTGCCTGTAATTGTTCATACGATTCATCTCTAAATGAAGTACCTGCCAACACCGTTAGGTTGTGTTTGCCAAATGAATTGTTATAGGTAAGGGTATTGTCCCAAATTTGATTGGAAACCGTAGCGTTTCTTTTTACTAACTGTGAATTTTCTCGTTGAAAATTGTTGCCAACGAAATAAGGCAAACGTACCAATCTGGTTTCCAGAGTTTCAAAATTATGGTTATAGGCCGTTTTAAAAGTTAATCTGTCAGGTACAATATTGACTTGTGCATAAAAATTAGCTAGAACATTCCTAATTTTCAATCTGTTCTCATTGAGATCCATTAAGGGAAAGGGGTTTTGTCCTCCACGGTATCCCAAGTCTTGAGCGTTGGCGTAATTCTTAGGAGACGCCTCCGTATTCTGAGGGTCGAAAACAGGTAATATAGGTACGGCAAAATAGGCGCTTCTCCATGCGGAATTTTCTGCATCGTATCTCGTTGCATTACTAATAATAGTATTTCCTCCCACGGTCAACCAATCGGAAACTTTAAAATCGATTTTACTTCTTAAGTTAAAACGGTCGTACTGATTTTTCATTTTCAGAATACCCTGTTGCCCAAAATAATTGGCTCCAATTGAATAAGTCGCATCTTCGCTACCACCTGTTATACCTATACTATGGCTTGTAATAAGGGCCTGACGTGTAATTTCATCGTACCAATCTGTATTTACATTTGGTACATTGGGATTTATCCTGCTTCTACCATACCGTTGCATGGCGTTTAAAATAAATTGCGCGTCAGGAGCGGAACCTGACTCCATAGCAATGGTAGTAAACTGCTCCGCATTTGCCAATTTTAATATGTTTTGCGCTACTTGAAAACCAGAATATCCATCATATGTGATTTCTGCCTTTTGGTTACGAGAACCAGATTTGGTCTCTATAAGAACCACACCGTTGGCAGCACGTACACCATATATTGCCGCGGCAGATGCATCCTTTAATATAGATATTGATGTAATGTCCGAAGTATTGAGAAAGTCTATATTATTAAAGAACATACCGTCTACTACATATAATGGTCCAGAGGCACCCTGATCATAGGAACCGATACCCCTTACCCGCACTGTTGGAGATTGTCCAGGGCTACCATTACTGACTATCTGTAAACCGGCCACTTTTCCCTGTAAGGCCTGCATTGCCTGCCCGGTAGGAGTGGCTGCCAATTCTTCAGATTTGATAGTGGTGATGGCGGAAGTAAGATCCTTGACCTTCATTTCACCATAACCTACCACTACTACCTCATCCAATGCTTGGGCGTCCTCCTGTAGTTCAATGTTTAAAGTAGTCTGGCCGTTAACAGGAATTTCCAAAGTAGTAAATCCTATATAACTAAAAACCAGAGTTGCATTGATAGGGACATTGTCTAGACTAAAATTCCCATCAAAATCGGTCTGCGTTCCTGTAGTAGTTCCCTTAACAATGACAGAAGCTCCCGGTAAGGGCAGATTTGCATTGTCTAGGACGGTACCTTGAACAGTAATACTCTCCTGAGCATAGGTAAACCATTGGAACAACAAGAACGAAATTAATAATAAATTGTTTTTTATTTTCATAATTCGTAAAAATTGAGTTAGATTATTGCTAAATTAATAAAACATAGTGGCAGGCTGTCCTAATTAGAGGTACATAAAAACTACATCAGTCCAAAATGTATCTATTTGTCCCATTTAGCAAGTACTTGCAGTAGCACCGATACGGCCTAATTATGAAATTTTAACAAATAGATGTATTAATGATGTAGTATTAACAGGCATCAACAACAGTGTAATTACACATCTAATATGTTGATATTACTACTTCAGGGTGATTAGGAAGTTGGAAATGTTATCTTCACTGCCCAATTCCAATTTTTTGCGAAGTCGGTAACGATGTATCTCAACCCCCCTTGTACTAATACCCATTAATGGTGCTATTTCCTTGGAGGTAAGATTCATTTTTAGGTAGGCACATAATTTCAGGTCTTTTGAAGTAAGGGTGGGATAATGCAATAATAAGGTCTCAAAGAAGTCATTATGAAGCTCTTTGAAATTGACTTCAAAATGCCTCCAATCCGCATCATCACTTATAGCGCTGTTGAGTTTTTTCATAAAGGAGCGATAGCGTTGATGGTTGTCAAATTTAGATTTGTTCATTAGCAAAAGATTCTTAAGCTCAAGGATAAGCTCATTCTTTCTTGCCATATTAAGAGTAGTGCTCGTCAATTCCTTTTGCTTAACTCTAATTTCCTTCGCCAACTTTTCTTTTTCCAATTGTGCCATCTGCTCTTCTTGCTCACGTTGCAGTTTCTCCTTTAATAGGGTGTGTTTCCTTTTTAGTTTTCGACTATTGTACCTTCGCACTAAAAAGATGATCGCAAGCCCCATTAATCCATAAACTACATAACTTAAATTGGAAAGATACCAAGGTGGCCTAATTTGGAATTCAATACTTCTCGGTTCAGATCGTGCATTGTTGACCCCCACAGTAAAAATTTCCAAAGTATATGTACCATATGGCAAATTTTGAAACTTCAAAATTCCTAAATCTATATAGGAAGATAGCTCCATTGGTCCTGTTAAGTTATAAAAATACTTGGGTTGAACCATATTGGTAGCCGCAAATTCCATTTCAAGTTCACGTGACCATTTATTCTCTATCAAAAATGGTGTGCCGTCCAAGGCGTGCATGCCATTTTGATCCTTAAAGAATACAAGTTCTGGTACAGTTAATGGAAATTTTCCCAATTGTGCACGGAAATTTGTTAAGTTGAGTTTACCAATACCATCACTAAGCGTAAAATAATAAATACTGTCGTTGATCTTGATTACATTTTCGGCCTCTGGTACCAGACGTCTGCTCAATTGCGCCTCCTCCAAAACAAATTTATCATCATTTAAATTGGTTACTATTAATTCCTTGGCCCCTTGATGATCTCGGAACCAATAGTAATCCTTATCGAAGTGTACAAGCTCCTTATAATTATAATCCTGAAAATCTTCAAAAACAAGAATCTTATCTCTTATTGGGTCGTATTTATACCAAATGCCATCGCTATAGAGTACAATCTGGTTTTTTATATTAAAGAGTTTTATATTATAGATATTGGGAATGCTATCATCCCTGTATTCCCGAATTTGCACCACTTTGGTAAATTTATCATTTAGGATTACCCTATATAGGCCTTTATATGGATGTGCAACCCATAAGGTGGTAGCATTTTCGAAACAAAGATATTTTACAGGAAAAGATATTCCTTCAATGGCTTGTACATACCAACTTCCTTGTTCATCCTTAATATACCTTGCTAGGCCTGTATAAGTGCCCTGAAGGTATGTTGCACCATAACTTGGGATCTTAACTATTTGGTAACCTCCTGATATATCAGAAACCAAATTTAAAGTACCATTCTCAAGGATAAACGTACCCGTATTATGGCCACAAAATAACTTTCCCTCTATGACTTCCAGATCCCAAATATGGCCCTGTGAGCCCTCAACAAATTTCAGTTTATTTTTTTCAAAATAATGAATACCAGTATTACTACCCAAGTATAATGTACCGTCATGTTGAGCTACATCATAGACAGTACCAACGGTACCCGAATAATCCGTATAATATGTTAGTGGATTATCCAACTGTAGGCGGTCTATTCCATTATCCAACCCAATCCACAGTTGATCATTAAACTGCTCGAGCGACAAAACCGTGTTATTTTGAAGACCCACCTCCCTATTTACAGAGTAATAGCTGCCCTCCTCCAAGTCATAAAAATAAATCCCATTCTTTATAGTCCCAAAAGCTACTTGTCCGTTAGTTAGCGGTAGAATTTGGTTCAGTTGGTGTTGTTTCAACTCAAGGTTCATATCCTCGTCAATGGGTTGAAGCTGGCCGCTTTTATAAAAATATACACCATGAAGTTTGGTTCCGATTAACAAACCATTGTCGACCGGTTCCATATCCACTACAATCTTGGAATTCAAAATAGAACTTCCATTTATGGGCACTAAGTCCTTTCCTTGTAAATAACTCAAACCATTTTGCCCACCCGCAACCAATATTTTATCTTCCCAAAGAGCCATATGATTTACTACAATTCGCGGTTCCACATTGATAATTCGGTTCTCATCAAAGACATAAATACCAGAAAAGGATCTGAATACAATTGCATTTCCATATGGCATAATTTGCCAAAACTCTTCACTTGTGAATTCATGGTCTCGAATTAAATGAGTAAGTGAGGTATATTCCAAACTACCAAAAACATTCATTTCCCAATATCCAAACTCCTCATAAGATCCGGTATAAATCTTTTCCTTAACCCAGGTCACAGATCTAATTGTAGTCTTATTGGGGAGTTGATAAAATGCCCAATGCTCCCCATTGAAATGCAACAATCCCTTGTTGTTGGCTACGAACAATTCTCCTTCAGGGCTAACAGCTAGATCCCAATTTTTACTTGCTGCCTTATACTCAAATATCCTATAGTTTTCTATTGGAGGAACAAGGCGCTGTCCCATAACCAAGGGATTTACCAAAACAAAAAAATAAAGCACTATTAAAAGTCTCATATTTTAACCTAGTCTATAAAAGTTTTGGACACATTAAATTATTCTGGAAGTTACGCAAACATAGCTTATTCCGAAAAATTTGAAATTCCTTTAAACGACCTTATAATATACTGACAATTCACCCAAACAATAATCTAGTAGTCAACCGAATAATGTAAAGCCAAAACTAACAAAATAGATTTTACGATCGATTAATAGAATAAAAGACCTTCCAAGTGGTCCCCAAATCTTACCCAAAAACTTTGCGCATGGATCCTAATTCGATTTTATAGTGTTCAGGAAGATAAGCGTAAAATAAAATCGGATTAGGGCGCACTTACTTATGTCATTTTTTTATTTCGCATTTCATCCAAAGTAAATGACCGTGCGCTGGCAAAGATAAAAGCATGGGACATTTTTTCTATGACCCATGTTTTTATGAGCGGTCATGAGGAGGTTGAAAAACACTAAGGTTTTTCAACTTCCGCAGGTACTGGATTTGTTTTTCTAAATCATCAAATAGTGACTTGCAACAGCAATTTTTTTTCCAACTTCATCATAAGCATTTCGAAGTTTTATGGGCCATATCCAATGGTAATCTGGCTTTCAGAAACTATCACTAGGATATTATTTACAGTAAAAACTCCAATGATTTTGGGCCCTTCAAGTTGATTTACAGTAATAATAGGACATCGTCTTCAATTTGATTTGTAAATAAGAGACTAAAAACCAACCCTTTACCAACTGTAACACCGCCTTGGCGTGTTACCCTCTTGCTATTCCAAACCTCATACGCTACGCTACCGGTTTTCGAATACTCTTCTTGTAATTTAACACAGACCTTCAAATTTTGTTTTTCTTTTCACCAGCTACTTTCTCCGACTTGGGCCGTCCAACTTTAATTGGTTGAACATTCTTACGAACCGGTCCGAGATCTGTCTTCCGTAACGGTCTTCTAGTAGGGAATCGTTAAGGTTGGTAGTGATATGGGTCTTTGTCCCAAGTTCCTCAAAATTTCGGTAACGGTTGAGCAATATCCTGACGAATATATCCTCCTTTCCGTATTGGTAGACATTGTTCGCCACCGTTTCGGATCCCAGGTCATCGAACAGAAAATTTCCCTTCGAATAATATTTTATGACATCGTCCTTGTTCTTTTCCTCATTGTACTTGTCCACTACTTCCTGGGCACTTATGGAGGGGAACCACAGTGCCCTTAGACCATATTGTTTGCTCATGTTCTGGATGATCTTAAAACTCGATGTCTTTCCGGTGCCGTAGGAACCGAAGACCATCAATCCCTTTCTCAAAGAGATATTTTCCACAAGTTCGAATGCAGGATCCCGGTTCCAATACCTGCAGAAATGTCCGAGGAAATTTTTGTTGGTCCCGTCCACTTCAAAATCGAGATCCATGCGGGCATAAAATTCCTGTGCCGCCCTATAAAAAACTTTTTTAAAA
>TARA_R110000796_G_scaffold3035_16_pt1 | contig 20427 bp, 34 predicted proteins | sample TARA_R110000796 | Tara Oceans TARA_R110000796 (sample SAMEA4397815) | marine metagenome | biome: Polar Biome; feature: [SRF] surface water layer (ENVO:00010504); material: water (ENVO:00002006), including particulate matter (ENVO:01000060) such as... | depth 5 m
GTATTGCTGATATGATCAACGGCGTTATTGATTTTGTTGCCGCAATCGTATCATGGATTCCTGGAGCCTCCGACAAAATCAAAGAGAGTAAAGTAGAATGGGGCAACGATGCTAAAGCTCGTATTCAAGATAGGAACGCAAGCATGGACGGATCCAAAGCAGCAGACCTAGAACAATCAGGTGGGATTGACTTTGAGCAAGGCAAGGAGGAGTTTGCGGAAAACGTCAAACAGCTTCAAGAAAAAGGCGATATTGATAAGGTGGTTGCTGGCCAGCTCATAGAAAGAAAGGCGGAATTAGATGCTGGCGCCGCATCAGCTGCTGCAGAGCCTGTTAAAGAAGGTGGCAATGATATGATCGACATGGGTGATATCGTAAGCGACAGTCTAGCTGCTCAGAAAGAAACCAATGCAGTTGCTGCAGAAAAACTAGAAGCTGAACTTCAACAAGGTAGAGGTACGTTTGTACAGTCTGGTGAATTGGTTGACGGCGCTCCTAACACTCCGGCTGGTCCTGTGCATGATGCTCAGACGGCTGCAGCAAATAGTACAGACGATGTACAAGATGGTAGAAGTGAAAGTAGTGGTGGTGGTAGTGTAGGTATTGGAGTAACTAACTCTTCATCTACGGTCAATAATATAAAAAGTAGCACCGGCATTATTAGTACCGGTGCTTCTTCGTTAGGTCATAGACACAGACGTGTCTTACCTGGTGTCGCTTAGTCCTGAGCTAGCTTCTTAAAGAACTCCAAAGACTCTTCGTCGTCATCATCGTTAGATGTGACAGCTGCAGTCTCTTGTTGTGGAGTAAATTTAGCTTGAGGAGTCGATGACGCTGTCATCTCTTCCATCACCGGACTATCAGCAGCAGTACTCTGCGGTGCTGAACCTGCCAAACCTAATACACGATTAAGTTTAGTTTGAAGCTCCTCATAAGTTTTGAAGTTGCTAGGGTTAATGAACTCTGATAGTGGGTTCTCTGATTTCCAGATAGCCTCTAACTGTTCATCATCTTGCAACAACGGTGCTGAAGGATCAAATTCAGACTTGTCATAGTTTCTGTAACCTTCCACTTGACGAATCTTTAATTTAAAGTCTGCACCTTCCCATAAATCAAATGGGTTCATTGGACTCTCGTCTTCGAACTGAGGATTCATTGACTCGTTTAACTTGTCAAAGATTTTCTTTCCGTACTTGTACAAAAAGACTTTCCCTTCGTTCTCAGGATGAGATGGATCCTTTACCACATAGATGTTAGAGATAAAAGACAAACGTCTCTTCTGCTTTCTAACTTTATCTTTATTGGCTTCGATTCCGCTGTTCCACAACATGCTGTTGTATTCAGAGACCGGATCTTTCTGACCTAGTGTGGTAAGAGAATTCTCTATGTACCAACCACCAGTTCCTTGAAAGCCATGATCCCACATACGAACAAACGGTACATCTTCATTAGAAGGTTCTGGTAGGAACCTAATAACAGCGTAGCCGTTACCTGCTTTGTCGACTTCTGGTTTCCAGAAACGATCGTCAGGTCCGTTTTGTGTTTTAGCGTTTGAGTTTAGCTTGTTGATCTCGGTAGTGAGATTTGCGAAGCCTTCGGTTCGATTGCGCTTGAGCGCAGCAAATGTATCTGTCATGTTATTCTCCTGTATGCGATATATGCGTTATATTTGCGGTTTATTTAAAGCGATCTTTTACGATTGCCTTATACTTATTTATGTCAACTGACATGAAGGGACGATACTTTAATGACTTCATTCTGACTTGTGGCCAGATGACATCATCGTGTAACTTTTTGTCCCAATACTTATAATTATACACCATCATGTCTATTAAAGTCAACGTCTCAATGCAAATATCTTTGCGCATGTATAATCTAAGTAAGTACGGATGCTCATTCTCAGGAACAATAATGTTCTCGTCAAAGTCATCCTTTAATTTGGATAGGTCTTCCTTGAAAGTGTAAGTTAGCGACTGCTTTCGTTTACGATAGTTATCATATGCTTCAGTGCACTTGTCGTCTCTTAGTTGACCTATCCAAAAGTCGTTATCCCCGTCAACAAAGTTGGCGAGGAGGAACTCTTCTACATTCTTCATCTTTGACAGCTTGTAGAAAAAGTACTTGTCCTTCCGTACATCGAAGGAGTGTTGGTTAGCTTTTACTTTACCATTGTACTTGTGATAGTCGTAACTAGCACTCGTGAAGTGTCTCTTCATAGCAAGATACTTCTGGTAAACTTCAAAGGGTTCCACTGTGTTTATTCTTCCACTATAACTGTTCATCATAGGGTCTATTATACCCCATATATTCTAATTAGTCAATCGGTAATTTGGCTGTTGTGCCTTTTACTAAATTAAGCACCTCTGCCTCATCATACAAAACTGCTTTTAGTTTTTGATTTCTTTGGATTAATGAAGCTATCGTCTCTGGCTCCACCTCTTCATTTCGTTCTAAAAAATCTTCTATTGCGTCGAGATGTGTTATCCTTCCGTTGGATCTTAACACCTCTTCTTGTATCATTTTTGCAAAGGTCGCCGAACTTAGCAACCGTAATTCTACTTGATCGCTCATACGTACTCCCATGTCATATCGTAAATTCGTTTTCTATACTTCCTGTATGGATTAGTATTTCTTGTTCTAACAAAGTCTATTAAATGTCTAGCTTCGTTTTGTTTTAATGGATCCTGTCTAACGTAGAATGGATCCCTCTTTGGATAGCTCACCACTATGTGATGTTCATTGTTATCAGACAGCAGACCGTAGTCCCATTCCTTAATGCCTTTTCTTCCTATGGAAATAAAGAACTCTCCATCACCTTGTCGGACACCGCAGAACTCAATGTCGTATCCACCTGTAGACCAGAAACACTCCCGCGTCATAATCCAACTGTTAGGATGTGTCTTATATTTGATCAGGCCTTTAGGATCCAACAACTCGTAACCATCCATATTCTCAGGGTAGTCCATAAGAGCTCTTGGCACATAAAACACTTTGTCATTTAACTCTTTCTCGAAACGAGAATGTCTATAGATGTCTTCACTCTCAAAGCAATCCACATCTAGTAGCCATACCCAATCGGTCTTAGCTAACTTGACACCTAGATTTCTACACGTATGCGAGTTGAACCCAATGTCTCCTTTAACATCGACACCTATTAAGTCAAACTTGCCTTTGAATGATTTAATGCACTCTTGAAAGTATTGACGCTCTGCATCGTGTGCATCGTTAATAATAATGACCTTAGGAATCAGATCATACTTATCAGCCATATCCGCATAGAACATACACTGTTGTAATAAACACTCAGCCTGACCGTACCACGTAATGATCATAGTGATATCGTTTCTAATATCAGTTTCGAATTTCTTTCTTCCCTTTCTAAAAATGTTTGCCATCATTTACCTAAAGCCTTTACATATGCCTCTTCATCGAGCCATATGTCGCTGTATTGTGTTACTTGATAATCATCGAACCAGGGCCCACCGTCTGTATAGTGAATTGCCTTTGGACTCTCCATGTGATAATAATCATCGAGACAGTTCCAGTCTAATGGTATTGACCCAATATCATCATCAAACAGCCACTTGAACTGATGTAGATCTCTGCTTGGCTGATGCTCGTTAGCTTCCTTCCAAGACAGCCCTCTTTTAACCGCAGCATGTTCATTGTTAAATATAATAAGTGATGCCCAGTTCTTTCTAGGCATAGTATGTTGAGCTACCCCATCCATCTTGACTACACTGTTGGGTGTATACCTAGGATGCTTGCACACCATAATAGCTTTGGTTGGGTCATAATACTTTGCAATTAACTCAGCTGGATCTTCTAAAAATACAAAATCACAATCTACAAATATACCAATACCAGTATAATTCATTAAGTGAGGAACAGCCCATCGTGTGTTCGTGAAGTCAGTCGATTGCTGCATTTCTTTTTCACGATACCATCCTGGAATGTCCTCAGAGAATAGTTTGTTTACTTTAATACCGGATCTACGCTTAATAGAATTAGCACATACTTCGTATGCCCTATGTTCTTTCTTGTCGTAGCCTATAAAGATTTGGGTTTGTTTTATAATACTTGAGTTTTTCAATTTCTATGTCCCGTTTTTCTATTGACATCAATATGTGTTCACTGATTGAATCGATGTTAAAATCCGACCAGTATTCATACATTATGCACCAAGGAAAGGCTCTGGGAGTAATGTTATTCCTTTGTTTGCCGCCCTTGCTAAAGATAATCATTGGCATGCCTAACCACCGTGCCAGCCACATATGAGCTCCGTGGTACCCTATTACAACATCGCTGCCGATCATATGCTTAACGCAATGAGCAATAGTGTCTTCATAATGGACTGTGGCTACGTTCCAGCCTCTCTTGCGGATCATGGTAATAGCTTTAGGCCATGCGTTGACGGTCGTCTTTCCAGCTGGAGACCATCCTAATGGATCTTTCCACTCTTTACCGTACTCTTGCAGTGTTTGTTTGTGCTTGATCGTAGATACTATAGTAGCTGTGTTTTTAGCATTTGGACTATACGTATTGTGATCGTGCAAACCAAAAGTAGCAAACCTTAGATTGTGCAGCCCCATAAATTCATTGCGATCGTTTGGTCCTCCCGTGTCGTAGTTGTCGTGATTGAATCCTAGCTTAGAATCGTACACATGATTCATAGTAAACTCAAACATCTCTACGGGAGCTGTATTATCTGCAATGTAGTCTGCAAAATCTTGAATCGTCTCTTTATCTGCTGACTTGTATTTTGTAGGACCACTAGTCGCCCAATGAAAGTTCAACACAACATCACACTGGTTCTTCTCTGCCATATTCATAGCATAGCAGATAGGAGATATAACATCCCCATACCCAATCTTGCCCTTCCAGTCTATGACTAAGGGGTTAGAGTGAGGTGCTGGTACAATATAATAATCCTTGTACGGATCATCCTGTCTAAACTTTGTAGGAGGATTGAGAGACGCAGCCATTATCTAATTGCCTTAACTGCTTCCTCAGACACGAGAGCTGCTTCATTGCCATCTACGTTGATGACAATTCCTTCGCTCCATTTAAGATATATGGTATCACCTTTAGATACGTGCTTGACGTCAGGGCCAATAGCTAACACCAGTCCAGCCTTAGAGCCTCGGGCTTCGTCTAGCGGCTGGGTAAGGATGATTCCACCCTCAGTTGTTTTTGATTGGTCTTCTTTGATTTCTGCAACAAGCAGATTGTCGTTCAATGGTTTCATATTTTCCCACAAATTAAATAATTAATAAAAGTGATAAACCAGCCCCTCGTTAGTACCCTCGCCGCTTATCTGACAGACCTCCCGCTCAACGTCTGCCTTACCTCGAGTGGGAGCAACCAGAACTGCTCTACCACCGATCTTATAGGACTATTATACTACATTAGCACCTATATGTCAACACCGGAGAAGGATAATGTCATCCTTTCACCGTAAATAACTGGCGTGTGCCAGGTACCTCTATGGATGTATAATGCGTCCCCTGGATTAAGTACGAAGGAGGTATGTTGTTTATCTCCTATCTCACTCTCTACACAGTACGCCATACTATTCCACACTTGCACGATCAACACTGACATATTGTCATTGTGCCTTCCGTACTGATGTCCGTTTGCAATCCAGCTAGCGTAGATGTGAGCCTCGTCTGCATTAATGCGCGACCTGATCTTCTTTACTACGTCTTCCGTCTTGCCAACCCAGTTACCATTGAATTGAAGCCATCTATTGTTGTAGTTAGCTTCGTCATCCTTTGTCAGGTATTTATACTTCTTTGCATACCAATATTGTTCCGATACATCTAGCCCTGTATGATCGATAGGATGGAATGCTGGAAGGTATTCAAACCCCTGCTGCCGGCCTTTTTCAAACATTGGCTGTCCTATACCAACTCACGCACACAATTCTGTGGCCTTCTTGAACTTGACTAACTGCATGCATTAGACTTCTATTGTATGAAATTGAATCTCCCTCTTCCATGGGTACGACTCTGAATATACATCGAGTATCATTTGACTCATTTGTTCGGTCGCCTTTAACATACCCATCATTATTAGCTGGTCCATCATAAGGCAATGTTACAATAGTCTCACCACCTTTCAACACCGGAGTTGTCTCTAACAAAGTAACTATAGTCAATCCAATCTCATCGTCGTTGTCCGAATGACTCTTAGTGAATCCATCTCTACCATAATGCAAAAAGTAATGCGAATACGCTGTACCGACACCCTCATGTGAGGCTGCAAATGCATCCAAGTCTTTAAACGCAGAGCTCTGCTGCTGCTCTACAGTAGTATGCACTTTAGTACAATCGTGTAGATTATAATCTTGCGTAGCATACTTATGCTCACCAGCATGATACATATCGAGCAACAGGTGTCGTTGTTCGTCGGTTAAAATGCGTGTAAGTTTATATGGATCCATAATATATTATCCCTCAGAAAAGTATTTAGGTCAACAGAAAAAGGCCCCTGAGGACCTTTTCCTGTAAAGGGGTCACCCCCTATGCCTACGCTGCTTCGGCGAACTCGATTGCAAGTTCAAGAGCTTTGACTTTCTTGACCTTGTTAAGTCCGTACCAAGCTGATGCTAAACGACTGTCAGCACTTCTGCCTAGCTCGTGATCAGTAAGGTAAGTCACTGCGTTATATGCTTGCCAGAAAGATCCAGCTCCCATATCAGCACCAGGCTGAATAGGCATTACTTCTAATGCTCGCTTAGCATTCTTTGAAGCATACTTGTCGAACTCTGCGATAGGGAACGTTTTATTCTTCGCGTTAGGGTTCGTGTTAGGAAACACTGTAGCAAAATATGCTTTCACTGTCTCATCAGTCCAACGCTTGACGTTTAAGAACTTAGCCATCTCCTCATACTGAGACATCTTGTCCTTAGCTACACCTAAAAGGTTCTTAGCTTCGTCTGCATTGAATGCTTTCTTGTGAGACATGGAAACCTGATAGTCTCCTTTCTGTCCTAAAGAAAGAGTTAGAGTGTTATTGCAAACAACTCTGATTGGCGTGAATCGAATGTCAACTGCTCGGCCGTACATATGAGGGTTGGTCAATAGAAGATATGACTCTACTAAATCCTTTCCACCAATTGTGAAGTCGTCTTTAACTTTCGCTAAACACCATACTCGTTTGCCGCCTTGAAGAGATCCAGCAGTGTGCATTTCCATGTCCCCTGCTTCAACGAAATCTCTAAAGAAGTCAAACGCTTCTGCATTCTGTACTGGGTTCCAGTTTCCTGTTACCATATCCAGAGCAGTGTTATCCGAAGTCCTTACAAGCATATCATGCCCGCTGTGGATCCTCGTTCCATTAAGGTCAGCGTAAGCCGGAACCTTTTGTACTTCCCAATCAAGACCTGACTCTACCATCATTTCATCAACTGAGATGTTTTCTGATACTCTCGTACCAAGGCCGTGCCAAGGAAGTTGTCCCGCGTAAGCCATTGTTTCTACCATATGTGACATAATTATTTCTCCATTTATTTAATTATACGTGTATTATACTACAAGGTTGATTTGAAGTCAACAGTTATTTAAACTTTTCCTTTATAACCTAAAGTTTCCATTGCATGGGCTGGTGAGCCACAAGTCTCATATCCATATCTTTCGTTATGGAACTTGTTTTTGTGATCACTAAGTTTTAGGTACTCTTCAACAGTAACATTCTTAACTAAGAAATTCACCCATGCTTTCCAAGGCTTGTATCCATACTTGAATCTAGCGATGAATGTTGGCTGTGGCAATCCGTACCATGATTTGTGACAGTTAGGTCTTGCAACTTCCATGTTCACAGACTGCGAGTGTTCGCCTCTGTACATTAAGTACATGCCATCCCAAGTAAAGTCTGCTTTGTTAAATTTAGTATCGTTCATATTGTTCTCTCTCTTATTGCTTAATATACATCTATTATACAATATGGTCGATTTGAAGTCAACAGTTTATTTCAATTAAATGTAAATAATTTTGGTAGATCCGTCTAATAGAGGTGCTTTTTCCTCTGCAATGACTGGCCAGATTTGGCTATAGTCGGCGTTGATCTGGATGAACTCCACTTGATCTGCGGGCATTTCATCGTCGGGAAAGATGGCATCTTCTGGGCAAGCTGCGACACATAGGTCACAATCGATGCATTCGTCTGGGTTTATAACCAGGAAATTTGCGCCCTCATGGAAGGCGTCTACAGGGCATTCAGATACACACGTCGTATGCTTGCATCCAATACACCCAGATCCCACTACATATGTCATAGAGGCATCTCCGCAAGAACTGATCCCCATACAAGGAAGGTGAAAAAGCCGAGAGTAGATAGACCTATAATGATCAACCCCACTACAGCTTTAACCGCATTCCACAAGCATGACATAATAAAGGATATCATAGTGCTATTTGTTCCTTGGGTTGAATGGGCTTTTTTCTTGTAGCTCTATATTTAACGTAAAGACTAGTCTGTCGGCCAAGTTGTCTTCAGTAGCCTTCAGACAGAATTCTGCAAACTCGGGTGCAGTCATTCTCTTCAGTGCTTCGATTGCATATGTCACTCGCTGATTTGTATTCGCCATTGTTTTCTCCTTTATAAATAACTATGAGCATTATACTATAGAGTTGGTTTAAAGTCAACGCCCGCCTTCTTCCCCGTTCCCTCCACAAGAGGGATCTTACATAGATTAGAGGCAAAAGTCAACAGGTATATGTATATAAAGAGATAATAATGTTAAAAGCCCGTATGATATGTGATTTAACCAACGAGACTTCAGTGAAGTACGCTGAGTTAGCTGTTAATTCGTTCCGAAATACCGACCTCGAGATCGAGGTTGTTCAATGTGTTACGCCTGCTACTATACACGACCAAGACTTTAAACTCAAGTTTGGTATCAATGACTCCAACAAATGGATCGGCAGAGAGCGTATAATCTCACCTTCTGAAGAGGCATGCTTTGCGTCTCACTTCAGGGAATGGAAGATGATATTCGATACTGGCCAGCGCCACATTATAATGGAGCACGATGCTTATCTATGGGAGGGAATGGAATCTAAGTTCAATGCTTTGATGGAGTTCTCAGACCACATAGCTTTGTGGAACTGCGGAATAGCCATGGAGTGCTATACAATGTCTCCTGCCATGGCTGAGATCAATTGGTCTAACTTTGACCAGAATGTTACACCTGTGTTTGATGGATCCAAAGTTGGAATGAAGAGGATCGTGTCAGCCGGCCCAATGGCGGAGCTGTTGACTTCAGCCAAACAATATAGTATAATGTATCCAAGAGTCAGTGATAAGAAAATTAATCCCTCCTCATGGATGTACCCAGACAATACGTATTCAAAAACGATCGGTTTAGGTGGAGATGTATCGGAATGGAAGCGGTACGATGGAAAGGTCGGATCACAGAATGCGCCAGTCACGCAAGTGTACTGTCCTAATGTGGGAAGGACGCTACAGCATAATGATCAAAATGCGAACGGTGTTGATAATAATATGGATATCTCTGATGTTTACAACAACAAAACGATCAAGCAAATGAAGGTGATAGATACATTATGAGTACAGCAAAAGAAGAAAGAGTAGCAAGACTAGCAGCAGCTAGAGAGAAACGTCTTAGAGACAATCCTCCTGCGTATAAAGAGTATAGTCAGTGGGTAGTTAACCTTCCTGACGACGATACTTATTCCTTTAAGAATGTCCGCGAATGGATTAAGGAAGCACGTGCTCATAAGACAGCGGCTCACATGGCATATAAAATGGGCGGCGATAAAGAACGCGCCAGCTACGAGAAGTGGAACTCTTATGTCACCCAGCTGGAAGGCTATTTAAGGACTGGTGGATACACGAGTATGTTCTATGGCGGCAGCATGGAAGGCAAGGTTAAGTCGATCTGTATAGCAATGGCTTATCATCCCAATGGCAAACCTAAAAGACAAATGGGCGTGTACTATAAAGACTACATGCAAGAGTGGACACCAGAGCTAGAAAACGAAGAGCGTAGAGCGTTCGGAATGGACGAGCTAACAATAAACGAATCTGGTGCTGTTGTGGTCGAGCGTTCCTCTGCTCCTTCTAATTATAAGAAGGCTAAGGCAAAAAGAAAGCCTATGGGCCTCCTTCAGAAGCAAGCCTTCGTTGAAAGGATGGCTAAAGCGCGTGCCGCAAAGACAGCTAAATAACTGCATGACCCAAAACAATGTAGTGCAGTTTCCTTCACGTCCTGGTACCAACGCCAAACCTATTCCTCAGTCAGAGGATGAGAGGCAGGCTAATATCAAGGCATATCAAACTCGAATGGTGCTCGACACCTCAATTGAGTTATCTTATCAGCTATTTGATGAGGTACTTGCAAGAGGTGTTGATCTATCCAACTCTCCGGAGATTGAACAAGACATGCTAATGGTATGTGAGTCAATAAAGGCAACGATGTTAAGGGCTTGTGGAATTACCCATCCGCTACATAAGATAACCGAGCAGGTTGTCAACAAAGACGAAAGCCTTCACTTCAAGCAAGTTTGGGATCAACTGAGTCGGGAGCCAGTTGACTTAGATTAAGTTTTGTTGTATAATGGGTCTTTAAATATGGAATAATATTATGATACTAGTTGACTTGAATCAAACTATGATATCCAACCTCATGGCGCAGGTAGGCAATCATACCAACATCAAGGTAGACGAGAATCTTTTAAGGCATATGGTCTTAAATGCAATTCGAGGATACCGAAATAAATTCGTGGAAGAATATGGCGAGATTGTTATCTGCTGTGACGCTACTAACGTGTGGAGGAAATCATTCTTCCCATACTACAAGGCTCACCGCAAGAAGGCTCGTGAAGATTCCGATATGAATTGGGGCGACTTATTCAACTCGCTCAATAAAGTGAGGGATGAGCTCAAAGAGTTTTTTCCATACAAGCATCTTATGGTAGACACAGCAGAAGCTGATGACATCATTGGTGTTTTGTGTCACGAGCACGGTGCCTTGTTAGGTGACGGTGCTGAAAGGATTATGATTCTATCTGGCGATAAAGATTTCATGCAGCTGCAGCAATATAGCAACGTAGCACAGTATGACCCTGTCAGAAAGAGAATGCTCAAACACAATGACCCTCGTGGGTACTTGCTAGAGCATATTTGTAAAGGTGATCGAGGTGACGGTGTTCCCAATCTTCTATCCCCTGGCGATTGCTTCGTTACAGGCACTAGACAAAAGCCAATGAGACAAACGACCATAAATAAAGTAGCAGAGATGGTTGGCGATCAGGATCTCACAGTATTTGCTGAGGCATGTACAGAAGATTGGTCAGCTAACTTCACTAGGAATAGAACCTTAGTGGATCTTGCTATGACACCAGATGTAATTAAGCAGCAGGTGTTAGTTGAATTTGACAAGGAGCCCGCACCGCGTGGTAAGTTGTTTAACTACTTCATCAAGAATTCTTTAAAGAATCTGATGGAAAATATAGGTGAATTTTAAAATGTATAAAGAAGGTATAGGCGAAATATTTCTAGAGATAGAAAAAGAGAAAGTTAAGAATCGTAAGATTGATATTCTCCGCGCAAAAGATAATAAGGTTCTTAGGGGTATGCTAGAGCTAGCGTATGACAATAAGATTGAGTGGGCGCTCCCAGAGGGCAGACCACCTTTCACACCGCTCATTAAATCGATGGACGCACAGGGACATCTGTATCCTCAGATGAGACGTATGTATTTGTTCCTCAAGGGTGGCAACGATAACCTCAAGCCATTACGAAGAGAACAGATCTTTGTTAATACTCTTGAAGAGTTAGATCCAGATGACGCAGAGTTACTACTACAATGCAAAGAGCGTAAAATCAAAGGATGTACTAAGAAGCTAGTACAAGAATCCTTTCCTGACTTTTTAAACGATACAGCAAACTCCTAAGGAGTAATCATGCCACTTTACGACTTCCTCGATATGGAATCCAACGAGGTCTTTGAGGCGTTATTTAAATTCGCTGAAAAAGATGAGTTCTTGAAAGAGAACCCACACGTAAAACAAGTAATGTTAAAGCCACCTATGATCGTATCAGGGGTCGGTGGTGTCAAGACAGATGACGCGTTCCAAGATCTACTGAAGAAAATGGCGGCCGAGAATCCAGATTCTAATCTAGGCCGAAGTGTAAGCGGGGGACACAAAACAGTCAAACAAGTCAAAACCAATGCCGCTGTTGATAAGTGGAAAAAGAAAGCCGGAGTAGTAGGTATGATGGGAGGACAGTCTTGAGCCAAAAGAGGATGACTAAGAGACAGCAAAGATCTCTAAGACAGCAAGGAGTGCTAGATGAAGACAACAACGTTAATACAGGCAAGTTCAATCTAAAGACTGTTAAGCCTCTAACCGCCAATCAGCAAAAAGTATTCAATGATTGGGATGGCGGAAGTCATCTCCTTCTACATGGTTGCGCTGGTACAGGTAAGACGTTCATCGGCATGTATCTAGGTCTGCAAGAAGTGCTTGCAGATAACTTCAAGAAGCTGGTGATAGTCAGGTCGGCTGTCCCCACCAGAGACATCGGATTCCTTCCTGGAACCGTTGAGGAGAAACTGAAAGTATATGAACAACCTTACTCAAGCATTACAAAGACATTATTCAATCGAGGAGATGCATATGACATTCTCAAAAATAAATTTATGGTTGAATTCATTCCCACTTCCTTTATCCGTGGCACTACTCTCGATGATTGTATCGTACTGGTAGATGAGATAAACAACCTTACATTCCATGAGCTTGATACCGTGATTACCAGACTGGGCAATAATACCAGAATGATCCTTTGCGGTGACATCAACCAATCAGACTTGAAATGGGCTGATGATCAGCGGGGTCTACAGGACTTCATGCAGATTATCGATAAGATCAAGTCGTTCCAGTCCACTGATTTCGCGGTGGAAGACATAGTCCGCTCTGGACTAGTGAAAGAGTATATCATAGCAAAAGAATCATAATAGCTGTTGACTTCAAATGGTCTATGTTGTATAATAGGCCTATATTCACAAGAGAAAAGCTATATGATTATACGCAAGTTCAACCATGTTCCAACGGAACTCGAGAAGCTGTCACGTAAGAACGTCGACGGCAAACGTCTATATCAGACCCCTGATGGACTCCAATATCCTTCTGTAACAACTATCACCTCACAACTATCTAAAGAGGCTATCCAAAAGTGGAGAGCTCGTGTAGGTAATGAGGTTGCCAACAAGATTAGCACACAAGCCTCTAATAGAGGTACTTCTGTACATAAGTTGTGTGAAGACTATTGTATGAACCTCGATATGGAAGATAAGGTTATGCCAGCGAACAAAGATATGTTCATGGCTATCAAACAAGAGTTAGATGCTAATGTGGATAATATCCATAGTGTTGAAGGATTCTTATACAGTAACTTTTTACGTGTAGCGGGTCAGGTTGACTTGATTGCTGAGTATAAAGGTAAGCTGTCTATCATTGATTTCAAGACTTCTAAGAAGAAGAAACCTGAATCATGGATCCAAGGCTACTTCATTCAAGAGAGTGCTTATGCATTTATGTTTGAAGAGCGTACAGGTATCAAAGTACCTCAGCTCGTTACCATCATTGGTGTTGACGGTGAGTCAGAACCTCAGGTGTTCATCAAGAACGCTAAAGAGCGTAATGAATACTTACTCGAGTTCATCAAACTGAGAGAGTCTTTCGACCTCTCTCTTTAGTTCGTCCCTTTCAGTTAATAAATCGTTGACGCGTTTGTACAGTTTATAGATCTGTGCATTCTGCTCAGCAATTGTGTCTAGGTAGTATGTGGTGTTTATTCCACTAACAGGTTTGTTAGAAAAGTCTTCCATTGTTGCTCCCGCACACTCCATCCATAAAATCCATTGGTGTAGCTCATCTGCATGTTTAGACGAGCCTGCATGTTATCATCCTTCAATACTCTCATCGCATCCATCAACGTCACAGCATGACGCGTTGCATGTTCTTGCATGTCTTCTGTAAAGTCGTATTGGAAGGTCCAGTTAGCGGCTGTCTCTGGTAAAGCGGCTAGTGAGGAATGTACACATACACAACCAGCACTCATTGCTTCAAGTAAAGAGATACACGATGTCTCTGGCCAGATGCTAGGGAAGGCATATACGTGAGCCTTCTGTAGAGCTACCTTCACTTCTTCGTTAGGAACGTGTCCGTGGTAGGTCATGTCCTCATCATCTCTGATGGTTTGAAATAACTTCTGGTAAGGCTCATCACGTTGCTCCCAACCATAGATACCAAAGCTACTGTATACGTCTAGGTGCCATTTAACGTCTGGCATAACCTCTCTGATGTGTTTCAGTATAGGTATAAGCAACTCTAAGCCTCTATGAGGCGTTGTATGGTATATGATGTTAACACACTCAGCTGGATCTGGTTTAGTGTGTGTTGGAATGGGCTCAATAGCATTCTGCATTACGACACCAGCGCTAGGAGGAACACCTAGGAAGTTCTCATATTGTTGCTTCTGCCAATGTGACACATACACCAATTTCTTAAACTTCTTCCAGCCACCATCTTTAAGATGTTGTGATTCTGGATCTTGAGGTAGGTCATGTAACCACAGAAGATTCTCTTTGTCTTGAGCTAGCTCGCGTACGCGAGATGGAATGATGTTAAACTGCTTGAGTAGCTTAGCAGGGAGCTTGTCGTGCAAAGCATACTTCATTAGCTCTGTACCGCCCATTGCCTTCTCGTCTAGTTCGTTCTTATTAATCAGTGCTTGTTCAGGATCGCCAACTACATTCAGCTTCATATCGATAGGTCTCCAGTCATTACCTGTCTGAGAGCCATTAGAGCGTCGTATCCGCCTATTAGTTGATCGCCTTTGAATATCTGAGGCATTGTTCTTGCATTGGGGTTACGAGCCATCAGCTCAGGAAGGAATTCCTGATTCTCTGATAGGTTCTTAACTTCGAAGTCTTCGTTTCTGAGCTCGTACTTTGCTTTGTCGCAAAACGGGCATTGGTTTTTTGAGTAGATTGTCCACGTGGCCATAATATAGTTTCCTTAAAAGTTTACGCTTGCTCCGCAACCGCAAGATGCTGTTTCTTGAGGATTGATTATCCTCACTGTCTTATTTATGCCTTCGGTTACAACGTCGACCGTTGAACCTCTTAGCATAGGATACGATTCGTAATTGATCGCTACCTTAAATGTTCCAAAGTCTTCTGTGAAGTCTGATGCGGCAATAATGTTGTCCCATTGGATAACATATTCGAACCCAGTACATCCAGCCGGCTTTAAACCTAAACGGATAGTTGGGGTTGGCATTCTTAGTTGTGCGATGTGCTCTAAGGCCGCATCGGTAAAGTCTATTTCTGCTTTCATTTGTCTTTGGGTGGGCCGTTATGACCCATCATCCCTTGGTCTAATATTGGATGAGTGTAATCTTTAGTTTGCTTTGTCTCGTAATCTATCATAGCTTGCTTAATAGCATCTTCTGCTAGTACTGAGCAATGTAGCTTGATGGGAGGAAGGTCTAAAGCGTCAGCAATGTCCTTATCCTTGATTAGCTTTGCTTCCTCGACTGTTTTACCCATCATTAAGTCTACGAATAGAGATGAGGAGGCGATTGCGGATCCGCAACCATATGTTTTGAACTTAACGTCAATGATTCTATCGTCTTCGTCAAGTTTTAATTGGAGTTGCATAACATCACCACAAGCCGGAGCTCCGGCCAGACCAGTTGCCACCTTGGGATCATTCCTATCGAGTTTCCCTACTGAGTGATCATGAGGGTTAGCGAGTACTGCTTCGAACCTCTTTACAACTGCGTCTGAGTATGCCATTAGATTAGTCCTACTGCTCTTAGAATGGGGCCATATTCAAAGGTAGTACCAAACACTAGATTTGATACTACAATGAAGCCATTGATTACTATTATCTTAAAGAGGAACACGAAGATCAAGAGGTCCCTGACGAACCTCAGATCAAACTTCCTCTCACCCTTTAGCACTTTAAGGATAGGCCAATCCCACTTCTTGTCTTTTATGAACATTAAATTACAGCGTCCGTCATAGTAACGTCATTGTATTCAGGATGAATTTGATCGAACCTGAAGTTTTCTTTATTGTCAGTAGAGAAGCGAACGTACTCAACAGGAGCGCCAATATTATACTTGTCGCGCGCTTCTTGAATGTCCATGTCGATAATCTCTAATGGGTTGAGGAACCAGAAGTCTTGATCCACTGCATTGGCTATCCGATATGCTTCTCGCAATACTCTCATTGGCTGCCAGCTTTTATACTGATGGCATAACCTAAGGGCTATCATATACGAGGCATATTTAGGACCAAAGTGCCTAGTCATAGTATGAGTAACAGCTTGGATACATGCTTCACCCATCTGAGACGTATCATACCTAAACAGAATATGTTGAAAATCATGACATAGGAATACGTGTCTGGATATATTGGAGCGAACTTCATGTCTCCAGTGATCCCCCACCATTGCAAACCTTTTGTCCCAAAGCTCTCTAAAAGACCAGTTCTTTATTAGATGTTGGTAATGGCCTCCTACAGTATTTGGTGCCATTGCTTCCATAGTTTTTTGGTCTGTGATACGAGGGATGATAACATCTCTCTGATGCTCTTTGGAGTAATTTCTTCGACCCCAAAGAATGTCGCGGCCTTTTTCTGTTTTCCGATAGTGCGTTACCAGTTTAAGGTTGGATGGAAATTCAAATTGACCATTCAGTTCTACGGCCACCGTTGCAGCTGCCTGGAGGGAAGTATTATCATATCCCGCACCTCTCTTCCAAAGCACTCTGGTTAGCTTAAATATCTTAACAGGATTCCACATACTAGCTCTCCGATTTTACTAGAGTGTAAATGCCATATGCCAGTCCAGCCCAAGCGGCTAGTTTAGCTAGTCCACCAAATAGAATTACTGATCCGCATACGGCGATCAAAGTAGCTCCATCCAATGATGTTCTCTCTTTTAATAGTTTCTTAATGTAGTCCATTAGTCCTCCCAAGGAAATACGATCCAATCGTTATGATTGATCTCTTTTATTGTCTCACCAATTATTGCTGGTGTAAACATTGCGCTAGTCTTATGAAGGAGCGTGCACCATTTGATGTTCTTATGGCCTCTATCCTGTAAGTGGATATCCAGCACATGCATGGTTTTTCCACTATCACAAATGTCATCGACTATTGCTATACTCGAGTATTTATCTAAATTTTTAACCTGCGCCTCAAATAACTCTACCGAGCCACTGATCTTACTGTCCCTCAATGAAAGATTGATAGTCTCCATTGGGATACCTAATATGTTGGAAAGACGCACAGCAGGGATCAACCCACCGCGCGCAATCCCAACAATAACATCAGGTGGATCCATAGTACACAGCTGAGCCGAGATGTGAGTAACTAGCTCATCATGCTCGGCCCATGGAAGCACTCTTAGTTTGCTTTCAGCCATGCTAGTACGTTCTCCGGTGTAGATGCTTCGTACGGATCAGATTCCATCTCATTGCTGAGACCTTCTTCAATGAATGTCTTCTCAATGATACGCTTCTCAGTATCAACAACAAGAGCATAACGCCATGAGCGTCCACCAAAGTTTAGGTTACGTTTGGTTACGAACATGCCCAAGTTCTGAGCAAGGTCTGCATTGCCATCTGGAATGCTTTTGACCTTCTTGATGTCCAAGCTGTCGAACCATGAGTTCATAACGAACGGGTCATTGACTGATGTACAGAATACGTCATCAACACCAGCTTCAATTAGCTCATCATACAGCTCCTCAAACTTAGGCAGCTGTTGAGTCGAACAGGTAGGAGTGAAAGCTCCAGGCAGTCCAAACAAAACAATACGTCCTTGGTTAGCCTTTTCTCTTAGAACCTCACGAACAAATACACCAGCTACTCGGTTCTCGAACCGGAAGTCTGGCATACGTGTACCGGCTTTAAGTTTCGCCATCATTAGCGCCCTCTTGATTCTCAGGCTCTCTTAGACCAAGAAGCTGAGCAATTACGGAACCTAGAATAGGATCTTTTTCTTTCTGAAGCCAGTTGCGTAGGTAATCAGTTTCGAGGTCCTCGAAAGCAAAGATCAGCGACTGAACTCTTAGTGATGCATCTAACGCTGATGCTAGCGTAAACACTGCCTTGTCGACGTGCTTAAATTTATTTTCTTCTGCCATTATGACTCTCCATTAATATAATTTTTGTATAAGACCTTCTCGACCTTATACGCTTCTTTCTCCCAAGGTAACTTCATATCCCATGGATCGTTTTCCTTAGACTTGTATACTCGTCCTTTCCACTTACGATTCTCCATGTTAAGCTCTTTCTTCAAATACTGCTTAGCATGAACCATCTCATGGGCCAGATTCTGTATCATTTCGGTACGGGTAACATTAGCTAGATCTATATCTATACTCCAATATCTACCCCCATCCTCATGGTCGAAACGATCAGAGCTACAATAGCCGCCAACCACTCCATCGATGTATCCTTTCTTTTTAGGAACACGAATATTAATTATACCATTAAATCTATTTAATTTCAACTGCTTACTGTAATTATATACAGCATCCAATAACTGCTTTGTCATCTTACCGTCCAAAGCTCCGCCCTTCATTCCCGTGACCGAATATAAAAGCATAAATTTACTTCCTGTTTGTGATGTGTAAGTAAATGTCTTCCCAATCTCTTGCTACAAAGAACGGATGATCATCGTCCATGTTGTATCCATGCTCCATTACGATAGACTCGAAACCTTTTTCCGAACCTGCCCAAGCATTTTCAACTTTATCCTCAACCCAGAAGCATCCAGGATACTTACGAGACATCTTTTCTAATGCTTCGACTTTGCTAGCACCTGTATCGAGGTAGATGAACTCTTCAAATATATCACCAAACAGCTTTTTTAAGTTTCTAGTTCTAAGAGCGGTTGCATTCTTGTCAGTAGACATAGAAGTACACACGACGAACCTATATCCGTGGTTGGTGTTTAATAGACTTAGGATTTCTTGGGCATCTCTAAGTGGAGGAAGGAATCCCATTGCAGCTGATTCGTTGAATAGCTTGACCCACTTACGACCTTCACCTTTAGTGAGGTCAAATTGCTTGGCGGCATCATAAATAAATTTATGGCCTTCTACTTGTTCGTAACCTTGATGCTTCATCCATACCTGGAAAGCGTCTTCCCAATTTAGGACAACACCATCTACATCAATACATATTATTTTCTTATCATCACTCATGGGCATTATTGGATCCACTCCTTACTTAATATAGACCCATTATACAACAATTGCGTTTTGAAGTCAACGCTTAGGTGAGTAAATCTCGATAGTTTCTTCCTTTCCTTTGACCTTGATGTCGCCAATCTTCTCGCATATCATGTGGGGTGGAAGCTGCTCCTTAGTGAAGCTGGAAATTATTGTTTTGTACTCGAGGTATTCGTGTCTAGCAGCTGTTGCTTCGAGTCTTGCAGCGAGGTTGACAGCGTCGCCGATGACTGAATAGTCAAAACGAGTAGCAGAACCCATGTTACCACAGACACAAGCGCCAGTATTGACCCCAGTACCGACGTTAATATCAGGCAGACCCCTTGCCTTGTACATTTCTTTAAGTTCATTGGTCTTCTCCTCAATCTCTAGGGCAGATTTTACTGCCAACTCGGCATGATTAGTGCAGTCAAGCGGAGCATTCCAAAATGCCATGATGCAATCACCCATATATTTGTCTATCGTCCCGCCGTTTGCCAGTATTATTTGGGTCATGGCGTCTAAAAACTCATTTACAAGCTCTACCAGGCCTTCCGGATCATCTTTGTTCTTATAAAACTCAGAAATTGGCGTGAAGCCAACAATATCCATGAATAAAAACGACATTTCTCGTCTCTCGCCACCTAATTTTAGCAATGATGGGTCTTTTGCCAATATGGCAACCATAACTGGCGATAAGTAGGTGCCAAATTGACCTTTAATTTGTTGACGAAGTCTAAATTGGACATAAAAGTTGTTGCCAAACGCATGCAAAGCAAGTATAATAAATAGTATTGTACCAAACGTCCAATCAAGGAGAACTAATGACGATGCGAAAGCATATTCAGCGACAAAGTAGGAGACGATGCTTCCAGTTAGTGCAACGGCAATGGCGATCAGAAGAGGAGCTCGGTAGACTGACACAATCAACACAAGAGACAGCACAAGAGCCATCACAAGCTCAGCAAAAAGAGTCCAATCTGGACGGGCAATCATCTTTGCCGACGTACTTCCATAATGCTGAGACAGTAGGGTAGACAAAACACTAGCTTGAAGCTGATGGGCGTACATTAAACCATTAGGAGTTGGTATTGGATTCTCAATCCCCTCAGCTGTCACACCAACCACTACAGTTTTCCCTTCTAAGTCTGGTAGATCATCAACC
>TARA_R110000796_G_scaffold3472_3_pt1 | contig 20306 bp, 19 predicted proteins | sample TARA_R110000796 | Tara Oceans TARA_R110000796 (sample SAMEA4397815) | marine metagenome | biome: Polar Biome; feature: [SRF] surface water layer (ENVO:00010504); material: water (ENVO:00002006), including particulate matter (ENVO:01000060) such as... | depth 5 m
CTGAGATTATACAGCAAATTAGCGCCCAAGGCGGGTCCGGTGAACTAGATTAATATGGAAGAACTACAGAAGCTATATAACGTACTCTCAAGAGATGGGTACTATACAAAGTCCTTTGAGGAATTTCAGGTTCAGTATGATGACCCTGCATATCGAGATAAGGTATTTGAGTTGACTACTCGTGAAGGTCTTTATACAAACTCTAGAGAGGAGTTTGATATTAAATACTCTGTAAAAAAAAAAGACGAAACTATACAAGAAGATATGGATTCTGTTTCGGTCGATACTTTTTTGGACTCACCTTCGGGTGAAGAGGCCGCGCCTCCTGTTGAGCTAACTCCTGAGCAGCAGGAAGCTGAGTGGATGAATGCTATTCGCTCGGGAGAGGAGGTCCCGAGAGACAAATTTGGACTGCCTGACGCTTCGCAATATAGTGGGGGTCAGCAGTTCAAATCTAAATTGGGCGGAGGTAAAGATGGGGGAATGGTGGCGGACAACAGACCTGAGATGCCGGAGGCGGTTCGAGAAGAGTATGAGGCCGGGTGGAAGCAAAGAAATTTAGACTCAGCAGAAGCCTTAAAAATTGTTCAGGCTGACGAAGTTGCCGCTGCAGAAACCTTAGCAATAGAGAAGCAGGATGCAGCTAATAGACTCTCAAGCGACCCGGAATTTTTATCAGACGTAGAGCTTATAACACCCAACCTTGTAGGTAAAACTGAGGAAGAGGTAGTGCCTGAGCTGAATGAAAAGTTTGGTAAGTATGGGTTTCTTTTTAAGGAGTCAGGCTTGGGAGACAATGTAACCGTAACTACTGTAACGGGAGATAATTCTTATACGTTTAACCTTGACGCTTGGACGGAGTCGGGAGAGATAGAAGGCGCAGAGAATATAAAAAGATTTATTAAGACCCACGCCGTAGACAATAGGGTTGATACGGAGGTGTCAGACTTTGTGATTGCAGCTAATAGGGCGCAGAACTTACGCGATGGAGCGTATAGAGATAATGGCGACGGAACGGAGTCTACCGTTAAGATGATGTCGTTTGATGAGGATGGGAAGTTCTATGCTGCCCCAACTCTTTTCCCTAAAGACCCTGAAAATGTAACCTCTGCTTCGGACTCATGGAAAGAACTCCCGTGGAGAGAGGCTATAGAGGTGGCAAGAAATCGGGGAGAGCTTTTCCAATTCGAGACCGAGGAAGAGGCAGAAGATTTTGCTGAGGGTGGGTGGAAAAATATAAGCAACGTAGACCTAGAGGGTCAGAAGTTTTATGCGGACAGGGGATTTGACTACAACTCGGAGCGTAAGGCAAGGGATAATTATAATGATGCCCTTGAGGAGCTGATGTTTATCGAAGAGGCCAAGTCAAATATGAGTTTTGATTATGGAGAGGACGCAGAAAAGTACCCTGACTTGTTTGTAAACGGTCAGCTTCGTAGAGACTATAGAGAGGTGGCGGAGGAACTACAAAAGAAGGTGGATGGACTGTATCAAGTGGCTCACGCAGATGACGAGAAGGAGCAGTTGCGCGAAGAGTTTGACCTATACCTCGCTAAAAGACAGCAGGGTATATCTGCTGAGGCGGCGAAGATAAATAAAGAGGCCCTCAATGAAGGATGGAGACTGCAGGATATTTCACAGAGAAACCTTGGGATTAATCTTTCCGAATTAAATACCTATGTTCCTAAGAATGAGCGCGAAGAGGTCCTGTTAGACAATCTTAAAGTAGAATTAGCAGAAGTAAACTATAATATAGACTTGGCTTCTGACAAGTACTTACAAGCGCAAACATTTTATAGCGCGAAAGATAATAAAAATATCTACCAAGAATTTTCTGAGAATTGGGATGCTTTTAGCACTGAGTTTTGGGATGGGATTAAGCGAGGTCAGGCTATGGATATTATTATGAAGCATACCATAGGCATAACAGGAGAGGAAGACGCGGAGGAGAGGGCAGCTAAGGTTAGCGAATACCTTGCCTCAGTTAGCGGGAAGCAATCGCGTGTCTTAGCTCGCTTTGAAGAGGCGCGGGGTTTCCGGGAAACTATGGAGGTGTTTACTGACAACCCTTACGAGATGATAGGCACATGGTTTTCAAGCTCTATAAGTATGATGCTTCCTATGGGGTTACAGATTGTACCTGCAGCTGTTGTTGCAGGGGGGACAGCCGGTCTTGCCGGGGGGCCCTTAGCGGAGGTTACCGTTCCTGTAGGTATGGGGTATGGTGCAATGACAGGAATGGCTGCAACAAACTTTTGGGTAGAGTATACTAATGCATTCCTTGAGGCGGTAGCTAATAACCCTGAAGGGTATAACCCGTTAGACGGGCAGGATATGCTGAAGGCTTTCCAAAACCCGGAGGTATGGGCGGAGGCTAATGACAGGGGGGTAAAGAGAGGGTTAGCAATTGCCACGATGGATTTTGTCGGTATGGCTGTGGCCGGTCGCTTATTTAGTTTGGGAAGGTCAGCGGTTACAAGACCTGCAAAACTTATTGGACTCGGAGCGGCAGAGCGTTTGATTGCAGACCCGGCGATAGAAGCAACGGGAGAAATTCTTGCTCAAATATCAGTAGGGGATGACCTCCGTTGGAAGGAAGTAATGGCGGAGGCGGGAGGAGCGATTGGAAACAACAGTGCGCCCATGGCGATACGGATGTTGAATGACACACGAAAAAATAACCATCTTAAGATAGCGGACAACCTTACAAGTTTAAGGTTTATGGCTATGGATAATGGAACGTCTACTCAAATTATGGAGTGGACAAATAACATGAAGAAGCTAGGGAGGATAGACGAGAAAACCTATGGACGAATACTAGAGAACATAGGGCTTCGGGATGAGGCAAGGAGTTTGCTTAATACAGGTACTAAGAGGGGCGCTAAGAAGACAGGGAACACCGCGGTTGAGTCCCGCATAATGGAGCTTCTCTCTGCACGGGAACAGCTTAGCTCGACAACAAATAGGAGCGAGGTATTTAGAAAGGAGTTGGGAGATATAAGAGAAGAGATTAACTTCTTAGTTAAAAACAAAGAGCTTGTTGAAAGTGATACTGCCGTTGACCTAGGCGCTTTAGGATTAGAGATAGGTGGTAGAAGAAGTTCTAAAAATGATTTGCGTGAGGGGGTTGACAGGTATAGTATTAACGGGAGGCTATTCACCCGTAAAGGCTTTATGAAAGCTGTAGAAAATCTTACACAGAAACAACTCTTAAAGTATAACATTATAGTCTCGGAGCAGGGTGACGCCAAGGAGATGTCTAATTTTCTTACGCCTCTATATGACAAGGCTAGAGCAAAGCTCCCTGAGCTTGCTAAAAAGATAGACGAGAAGGCCGGGCTCCGCAAGAAGAAAGCTCCCGTTAGTATAAGTGTAGAGCAATCAACAGAGGCCCTTAAAAATGAGAATGAACTACGTAAGATTCGTGGAGAAGAGGAGATAGTTATTGATGAGAAGAGCATCGCATCAATGCAAAACGAGTTAGCTGCAGAGATTCAGGAGTACCAAGACCTAGGCGTTTCCGTAAGACCACCTACTGAAAACGACGTCATTAGTGCGCTGCTTTCTATTGACGTTTCAAATCCTACTGAGGCACAGTTCCAAGCTGTAAAAGCAGAACTTATAAATCAATCAGCTCAAGAGCAATTAAAAAACAAGAAGAAAGATATTATCTCAGACACCAAGACAGAGACAGAGACAGAGACAGAGACAACGAAAGAAGAAAGATTAGAAGCAAGAAATAAAGATTTATTTAGCGAGACCCAACAGGCTCCCGGTATTCCGGGACGACCCACTATATCAGATATAACAACTGAAGGTGATGTCTCTACCGCGACCTATACCAATGAGAGCGGCGAGACTGATGTAATAATAAGCAGTACCGGGACGACTAATAATTTCGTAGGATTCTTTAGGGTTTATGAAGACGGCAAGCCTACTAATAAGTGGACTTCTAAGATGGAGGTAGACAGTGGTGTAGGGTTTAGCGATATGATTACCAAGGCTCAAGAAGCACTTCCTCCCGGGCATCAGTGGACTGAATCAAAAAGCATTTCAAAAGATGGTCTAAGGGTATGGAATAACTCTTCTAAGAAAGGATACACCGCAGCTTTAGATTCTGAAGGCAATGTAATAACTAAAGAAGTAACATTAAATAAAGCAAAAAAAGGTGAGACGACGGGAGAGTCTTCTGATTATAACACCGAAGTCTTTGCTACAAGAGAGGCTGCAGATGCAGCGGTTAAAGAGCTTCAGGAAATTTATCCCGGGATAAAAGCTGAGAGTAAGCGGTACAGAAAAAAATCATTCCAAGTTAAAATTCAACTTCCTGTATTAGTTCGCACGGATACCGACACCACGACTGAGGTAGATGCTGAGGCAGAGGTAGAGGTTGACGCTGAAGTAGAGATTGTATCTAGACCTACCAAAAAAGATCGGGATAGTTTTGATGCGGGTAAGCTAGGTGAATCAAGAACCCGTGGTATTATTGCGGGAATCCTACAGAAAGAAGCAGACAATAAAAAACTTACCCCCTTCCAACAGAGAGTTAAGGATGAGTCTTCGGATTTATTCTCCGAGATGTCGGGTGCTCAAGAGTTGGAGGCGGCACTTCAAAGCAAAGAAGCCCCTAAGAAGAAGCCTGCCCCTAAGAAGAAGGGCAAGAAGAAGGGAGGCGCTAACTTACAGCTAGGTGTTGACCCTAAGCTGAGTGAGGGGAGCAAGCGTAAGGGTTTGCGTAAGGCAGAGAAAAAGAAAGCAGAAGATTTACTTAAGAAAGTTCAGGATGACCCCGAAGCGGCGGACCTATTATCTGAAGAGGTGTTTACTGCAGAGAACCCCGCTCCCGGAGTTACTGTATATACCGTAACAATAAAGGAGAACTCTAAACTTGCCAACAAAGTAAGGCGCATGGGACTTGATGAGTTAGTAGGTAAGAAGATTAATCTTGTTATGGCTGACCAACTTGTTGTTAATGACGACTATATGGGTGGGCCTTTGTTTGCATTACAGGATAAATTATTTGGCAAGGTAGCTTGGGCGTCGATGGACTTGGCGGCGGCAAGAAAAATTATCAAAGGAGCTATAGACTCTGACTACTCGGTAGTATATAACATGGCTCCCAATGCGATTGTATCTAACACGGCTTTTAGACAGGAGTTTTTAAAAGCAGTAGAGCGTCTCTCTAAGAAGGAACAGAAGAAAGTGTTTGCTGAGATTAAAAAATTTGGGAAGAAAACAGGGAAGGACAATTGGAAAGCTCTTATAGCTGAGTCTAAAAACTTGGAAGAGTTCCTTGATGAAATGAGCGATTTTAATACCGCAAACAAAAGAGAGCTTATGTTGGCTATTATGCCAACAGAATCTGTAAAAGCTTCTTTAGGAATAAACAGTTTGCTAGAAGGGAAAGGCATAACAGTAGAAAGCATCCTCTCTATAATAACAGAGGACATGGTCAACGACCTACCTGCAGGAGCTCTCCTTACAGTTCTTAATATCACAGACAAGAACGGGAACAAAGTCACAGCGGAGACCGCTGAAGAGGCTATCATGACTCCGGAGCAACAAAAGGAAGAGGGTATACCTGAGCATCCTAACTACCCTATATACCTACGGGGAAATGTAGAGGCTCTTATGAGTGAGACCACTCCGTTTTGGAATGTAATAAGTAAAGCCCTAGATACTATTAATAAAAAGGTAGCGGGAATAATAAAGAAAAAGAGTTCTACCACAAAAAAATATACCGAGCAGTACACATCTAAGGAGACATTGACAAATGAGTTGTATCAGGCACAGGTGGGGGCAACAGAAAGCAGGCAAACAAACCCTCTTCAGGTAAGAGACTATAGGAAGTTTGTTAGTCTATTGCAACGCTCGTTTCCTAACGTAGAGGTTCTTAGTTCTCAGGAAGAGTTTGACAATCTAGTCCTAGACCTCAGAGCAAAAAAGCTTATAACAAATAAATCGCAAAAGGTTTACGGTGCGGTATATGGCGGCAAGCTATATCTTAATCCCGAGCTAGAGAACTACAATACTCCCATCCATGAGTTCGGACACATATGGATGAACGTAGCCAAGCAACTTAGACCGGACCTATATAGGAAAGGAATTACGCTTATAGAAAACTCTCCCTATATAACCGAAGTAAAGAACTCAAAAGAATATAAGGCAGTTCTTAAGAGTCTTGTCGCAGAGGGATACACCCCCGAGGAAATACAGGAGTACATACGAGAGGAGGCATTGGCTATGGCCATCGGAGATAAGGGGGCGGCCTTTGTTAACGCCACACAACAGAAGAATTTTAAGGATTGGATAAAGAAATTATATAACTTTGTTCGCAACCTCACCGGCCTATCTAAGTATACGCCCGAACAGCTACAGGATATTACTCTTGATGAGTTCGTTCAGGGTGTAGTAGTAGATATAATATCAGGGGAGCAGGTCTTTAAAGACTCTCAGATGGTGAAGTTCAAGGGACAGATGCAACTTATGACGGGCGAAACCGTTGAGACAGCTACGATGTGGGACATTATTTCTACAGGAAGGGACATGGGATTACCCGATAGCTCTATACGAGCTGTATTAGAGTCTCGGAACTTTGGAAAGTCTGATATTAACGAAGCTTTAATTGTTCCTATATCCATAGGTATGGAGGGGGAGACAGTTATACCTCCACAATTTGGTCAGGTAAACGGAGGCATGAAAGAGGGGGGTAGCTTATTTACTCGAGTGACAGAAAAGCTTAGGAAATATGCGGCAGGTTCTAAGAAAAGAAAGAGTGTTAGCGAAACTTCCGCTCAGAAAACTAAACGTGCTCAGAAAATACGAGAAGCAAAGCCATCTTTAGCTGCGCTAACGGACGCGCAGATACTCAAGAGGTTCCCTAATCTTGGAGTTGAAACAGTTATGACAAAGTCTGCTCCTACCATGGCGGAGGTTAGGGCTAAGGCTTTAGAGTTATTAAAGGCAGACCCTGTATTCCAATCTCAATCTGAGATAGTTCAAATAGAACTCATCTCTGCCTTAGATAGTACCATAGGTACAAGAGCGAATCTTAATATTGGCCGTGAGGTAAGCGCCCTAAGAAAGCGACTGAAAGATTTTAAGGCCGGAGTAGATAGCATACAGAAAGTCAAGCAAGACCTCAGGAATTTTATTCGTAAAGCGCTTCCAACTTCAGGTCAGTATACAAGTGCAACCGTCAATAAGATATTGTCTTCTGTGGCTAGGGTGAATGAGAAGAACTTTCTACGGGAGGTGGATAAAATTATGGACGTTGTAGATTCTCAGAGAGAGAAGGTTAAGCAAGGTATCATAGGAGACATGCGCTCACTATCTAAACGTAGCGGAAGTAAAAATATTACAGACAGTAACCGCGCCCGAAGTAAGGGTATATATGAGGTTGCTAGACTCTTCTTTGAAAATGTTTCATCCGTTCTTAATATGGACGATAAACAAATGGACGCCCTAGGTAATAGAGTTTTTGAGAACGAAGCTGAGATAGCAGAGATAGAAGGCCGGGTATCTGAAGGAAAGTATAGCGAGCTTACTGCTAAAGAACAGCAGATGTTAGCGGAGGCACAGGCGTATGATATGTTTAGCGGTATAGAAGACATGACGGTGGAGGAGGTTAAAGACCTGCTTCGTGAGATGAGAGACATCAGACGAACCGGGCGTATGATATATCAGTCTCGTCGTGGCGCACGTAGGGCTAAACTTAATGATATAAATAAAGAAGCTGAGGAGCAAATCAAAGAAGAGTACCCTCAGATTATAAGCATAGACGGCAACCCCATGGAGGGGAATGAGCTTCGGGCATCCTCCAATATAATCCGAGAGGCGTTTGGCGAAAGTTTTTGGGAGGGAGTTAAAGCTGTTAAGGAAAACTTTTCTTTCACTACAGCAAAAGAATTCTTCAGTATGCTTGGAAACAATCTAAAGCACCTAGGTACAGTAGCTAACCAACTTGATATGCGAGGCTCATTCTTTACTGACCAAGTGTACAAGAGGCTAAACAGAATGGAGGAGCAGTATCTTCAGGGGTACTTTGAAAGCTACTCTAAGCTAGACGATATGGCTAACTCTATTGATGGGATTACAGACGGGTACTCTCAAATATTGAGTCAACTATATGGAGCACAGGACACGAAAAAGAGCAGGATGGGTATTGCTAAAAACCCTATACTTACTATTTCCAATCTAGTAAAGTCTTCTAGAAGCAATCCGGAGGGTAAGTTTGTTTTCAATAAGGATAGCGCCACACGTATCTATGCTCTTAGTCTAAACGCACGAGAGCGGGCGAGGCTTCAGAAACTCGGGTTAACGGACACTAAGCTTGAGGAGATTAAAGATTTCATTGGGCCGCAACTAATTGAGTTCACCGACCGAACTGTAGATTTCTTAAGCAATGAATACTACAATGGAATTAATAACATATACACTCAAGTAAACGACGTGAGTCTTGGATATATTGAAAACTATTTTCCTACACAATCTATATCTGAGGCTAACATTAAAGACCTGCTAGAGGGTAGGACTTCACAAGCTCAATTCAGTGCCGAGACTGCAACAGCACTGAGAGAGAGACAATCTAAGACAGAGATTAGCTATAAGGGAGGATTCAGCGACACACTTGAGGACCACCTTAAAACGATGGAAAGGTATAAGGCTTATGCTGAGGGAACGAAGACCCTAGTAGGAATCTTTAATAACAAATATGTTAGAGGTGTATTGGCAGCTACCGGACTAGGACCACTTATGCATAGCCATGTAGCCTATGCTATTAACCCGGACTCGGCTGTCAATCAGCAGATGAACAGTCCTATTATGGAGAAGATTCAAAATAAATATACGGGAGTTGCTCTTGCATTAAGAATCATGCAGATAGTTAAGCAGGCCACTTCTTTTGTTCAAGCTATCGAGGACTATCAGTTTATAGAAGGAAAGAAAACGCCTGTACTTGACCCAATAATGTTTATGTTAGAGGCAGCTTTCTTAGCTGCCAACCTAGGTGTAGAGTTAGCGGCTATGGCCACCTTGCCTATCGTAAGTAAGCTAACAGGAAAGGAAACTAAGTTTGAGGGACCGCTTGCTCAGGCCATAGGTATGTCTGCTTCGTTTAAAAACAGATTAAAGATGGGGCTGAAAGGAGATATAGTAGGTCTTGCAGCCGGCTCTCCTACATTTGCGAAGTCAAGTACTAACACACAAATTCACGCACGTATTACTCGTGGCTCTCGCAAAGCTTTTGCCGCACCCACCGTAGTCGGAGATGTCGCCGGAGTCATGGGGTATATGGTTAACTATAGGCGCAATATTAAAAATGGCATGAGTGAGGCTGAGGCTCTTGAGGCATTCAATGAATACAATGCTACACAGCAGTCGAGACGGCCTACTGAGAAAGTAGCTTGGCAACAAAGTGGAACGATTTCTAGTCGTGCCTTCACCATGTTTGGAAGCACCCTATTCTTGCAAATGAATAAAGTTATTCAGGCGGCAAATAATCTATCTACAAAAGGAAGAACTACACAGCAGAAAATAAAAGATGTCCGAGCCTTATCTCTTAACCTAGCTATAGCTAACGTGCTCTTTGTTACAGCAGCCAATATATTTAAGCTAACTCAAGGAGATGACGACGATAAGCAAGAGGTTTATATAAAGATGAAAGATGCTATGGTAGGTTTGAATCAACTCTATCAGGTTCCTTTCCTAGGACCTGCTTCGGAAGAGCTTATGTCAGGTGATGTTCGCAATAAGCAAGACGCCATTGTCAATCCGCTTCAGTCTATGGGCAGAAGATATATGCAAAGAATAGAATACGATGACTACACAAAGATAGAGTCAGCGGTGCGGGGACTAACTGAAATAAGCATGGGAGTAAATGTTGACCCTGCCGTGGGGCTGTATGAGTATTTCGGAGGGGAGAGTACCGAAGAACAATTCATGTATGATTTACTTGGTGTGAGCAGGTCTTATCGTCCGAACGATGCCAAGTAAAGGACGTATAGTATAAGTATATTTAGTATAAATACTATTGTAAACTCCGTGTGCTTTTTAATACTCCTCATGGTGGAGGTGTTCTTGTGAGGTATAGTATGCCATTAGCTCTTGGTCATTCGTGGACTCAGGGCGTGGCAGTCTGCCCCCTTCTTGTATGCTTCCCTTCAACTTCATTAGCTTCCCATATATTATACCGTCATGACATGCCCAAATAATCATGGGCTCTAGTCTTGGTCCGTACTCTCCCTGAAGTTTAGCTAGCTTCCTTATAGCTACGGGTAGGGGATAGGCGTCGTTTATATTCTGATGCCTACCCTTTACCTCTACAAATCCTTTAAGCTCTCCGTTTTTAAACACTTGGAAGTCTATGTCGTGGTGACCTAACTTCTTGTATGTAAGATTAAACATAGAAGTAAATTTCTCTATGGCTCTCTTCTCTCTTTCTAAATGGGTTTCGTTTTCATACCTCATTCTATAGGTGTGTATATTGAAACCATATCAACATCACAGTGTTTATTGTTGCACGTGTATCCACCTACGATACCCTCACCACTGAATCCGTAGTCATCAAAATCAAAATCGTTACCCCATATCATAGGGTCTGTACATTTAGGACAAATCATTATAGTTGCATTAAACAGTTAAAAGCTGTGTGAGAACCGATAACGACTCCACACCCGATAGCTTGACGACGAAAGTTTTTGGCGTAAGCTGCTGCATAGCTAGTAGCGTCTACTCCACACCCGACCTGCATTCCGTATACAGAGAAGTTCCTGCCAACCATATGCTCGCAGTAGGCTTGAGTATGAATATGACCTTGAACCGTAGACTGCATATCATTCTTAGCCTTGGTACGGGCGGTCCCGCCTTCACCGTGGACAAATTGTACTCCATCGTATACGACTCGCTCTGTCCAATTCCAATTCGTACCAAGCACTTCATTGTAAGACTTAATCCATTCCTTAGGTACAGCTGAGCTGAACGCCTTACGCATAATAAGTCGGTCATGATTTCCAATGATGACATCTGCCACCGGGAATGCTCTTGACCACTCAGCCACATATTGTATTGCGATATCAAGTTCATCTCCTCCACCCATTCCGTTTGGGTCGGACTCGTGATATGAAGTATAGTGATTATCTAGAATGTCTCCGATGAAGATGACTTGGTTACATAGGTATTTGCTATATACTTCTTGGCAGAATTCTAAGTATCCATCTAAAGTAAAAGGTGCATGAAGGTCTCCGATTACAAGGATGCGCCTCTCTTTTTTTGTGAGGTTATCGAAGGCTATTTTCTTATCACCGTATAGGCGTGGGCGGAAATCTTTAGAGCTCATCTTGTACTGAATTACGTATTTCTTGTAGACGTTCTATCTGTTCGTCAATAATACTTGGCAGTCTAGAGAATTCTCTATCTATAAGTCCCTCATATATCTCAGCATTAGAGCTGTGGAGAAACTCCATCAAACAATTGATGTGATTAATTCTCTCTCTCTCTAGTGATGAAGGTGCTGACATCTTATATCTTATCTACGTGGTATAAAAGTGACTGACCTAGTGCAGGGTTGATAGACTTAATAAGTCTGTATAACTTATTAGAGATTACCTTTACTTCTTTTCTTTCTGATACAGTAGAGTCCGTGCCAAGATTGCAGTATTGCTTCGCGTCAATCCGCAGAAGCTCATCTACCTTTTGTTTTTGAGTCCATGTTTTGAACTCAACAATTTTATTTATATCCTCAAGAGTATACTCCATTGTAAAAGGTGTTTAATTTCTTTGCTATAAATGATTGCGTCTTAGGTTTAGTACGCTCTCTTATTATATTGTATAAGACTTCATAGTCTTTGTGATTATCAATTTCTTGTGTGAGCAACTTAATCTTTTTTTCTAATTGCTTGTTAGCCAAGGTAGTGCTTTTATTTTCCTCTTCCAATAGTGACATTCTTTTTGTTAACCCTTCGTTGTTAACATCGTTCATCTCTTTAATGTTGCAATAAAAATCATTAGATATAGCATTGTATTTTTCGGCGAGCTGTATATCAGAGTCAATAAACCCCGGGGATGTACGCCAATAATGTAATACAGTTGCATGAGTCTTGTCAAGCATCCGGCCTATTTGTGAACATCCATACCCCCTCTCCTTCATGATGAGAGAGAACACCCTCTTCGCATCTACGTTGTCTCGTGTTCTTCTATTGCTAGAGAGGTGAACGCCGTAAGCTTTTTCAGTTATTTTTTTTAACCTTCTTGTTTCTTCGTCTAGCTTTTCCATCTTTATAATATTTGAATGTGGTTTTATCTAAAATTAAATCTAGGTACTCGTCAGATGGTATCTCTTCTATGCTTAGTAGCACCGCCGTCTCGTCTTCTTGTTTTAAAAATTCTAATATAAAAAACAGCGGGTCGTCTTTAATTATTACTCCTCCTACTACCTGAGTAAATGAATTGTTTACCGGGAGGCAATCAAGTGATGACAGAACGAACTTTAGTAGATGACTGCGGTCCGCTATAGAGAACTCTCGTATGCTCTCTACAAACCAATCATCAAGTTCATACAGAGAGCCATCACTGCTCTCCCCTATAGACCTCTGTTGTTCCATATCTTTTTAGTTCTTTTAATCTATACTCTTGTAATCTAGACAGCCTCCCCTTAAGTGTTTTAACTTCACTAAAGATAACATTAGAGTCAGGAGGAATAGCAATGATGTCAGGGATACCATTCTTATTAGTCTTGATTAACTTAATAACATAGTAGCCCTCAGCCTCGAGTTGCTTTATTCTTTTGGATTGGATTTGTTGCTCAGTCACTCTCCCAAAGTTAATACATCCTTCTTAAAGTGTCGGACCGTGTAGTCTTTCTTCTTTGTAACAGCCTTGTATATGTCTTTCTCTATGCCACCCTTGGCAAATACCCAATAGACATCGCTCTCGAGCCTGTCCTTGGTTGTCATTCGGTCTCGGCTCTGCCAATAGCTTGTTGCGGAGAAGTCTATGTTGTAATATACGAGGGCCTCAGCCTCCCGTAGAGAGATTCCCTCACGTCCGCTGACTATTTGTAGGGCTATGCTCTTATCAGTCCCGTTAAAGCCCTCTAAATCGGTCACAAGGCAGTCGCCAAAGACTTCCTTCAGCGCCTTAAGCTCTTGCTTAAACTTATAAAAGATTCCTATCTTCTTTCCGGCAAACTTTTCCTTGATAAACTCTGCCTTACTTAGGTCAATCACGGTTGCGTTTCCTGACTCAAACTTTATAGTTCCCGAGAAGAGCTGATGGAGCTTTGTCATTAACTTAACGGGAGTGTCAGCAAGGATTGTTTCTTCAGTGCCCTCTACTACTAAGTCCTTCTTTAGTTTAGACGTTAGTTGGTACACCATGGGGCACATCTTAACCTCGAGCACATGCTCTCGCGTCTCTACTTTAAACCCCGCCTCCTTTTGAGAGTAGTTAATAGTATAGGGACTCATAGCCTTAAGGATATTATCTAACCCATTAGAGTAATCATTAATCATGAGCCCATTTATCTTTCGTTGAGTTACCCGGGCATGGGTATCACAGAATCTATAGAAGTTTTTAAATCCACGGAAGGGATTGGTTGGTATACCATACACCTGATGATACATCTGACAGAAAGACTCAGGTGTTGGTGTCCCGGACAATAGAATAACCCTTGCTTTTGTTTTTAAAATGAGGGCCTTCACCGCCTTTGCTCTCTTGCTTGGCTTAGGGAAAGCTCCCATGCTATGCGCCTCGTCGCATATAATAACATCCCACTTTACATCAGGTAGCTTATGTAACGACTCGTAGTTTATAACAAACAAACTATATGACGGGCATAGATTGTCGCAGTCATCTGTGATAGAGGAGATAGCTTTCTTCTTAGTGATAAACAAAACATTATCTACACGTAGTTTTTCGCATATGCCTAGACTCGTAAGGGTCTTTCCTGTTCTCACCTCCATTCCTAAGTAAAGGAACTTATGCTTAACCATAATCTCCGTTCCTTGGAGTATGATATCTTCTTGGTACTCTCTAAATTCTACTGACATCTTCGTTAGGTTTGTAGTGGTGAGTGTAGTCTATAAATATCTCAGAGTCCTTAGAGATATTATCCATCGCTATCATTATCAGGTCACCATTTCTTAGCACAAAGAAGTTGGCGTTGTTTTTATCTGAGTGGTTTGTGTATCTACCGAGGGTGGTTTTAATAATAGAATCAATAGTGCCAAGTCCTATCATCTCATGCTGTAAGATATCCCTCATAGCAAACACACCTAAGCCATCGACTGAAGACTCAGACTTATAGTACATGTTGTTTTGAAACTCTATTACTTCTCCGATTTCAGTCAGTCTTTGCAACTCCTCCCTTGTTAGGTTGAGCTTACTTAACATATCCTCATACCCGTTGTCTTGTTTTTCTATTTTCATTATATAAATATTTTAACTTGTTCCTCTATGTCATGACGAGTACGAATCCTTAACCACTTTCCCGTTGGGTCTCTGCCTACCTCAGGTTGAACGCCCGTCATATACAAGGCGTATGACACTACCCACTTATAGAACCTAGTCCTACTGATATTCATCTTCCCTCCTCTTGCATAGTCTGAGTGCTCAGTTATGAAATCTAGGTATAGGTCTTGCATGGATATCTTTACCCCGATGTCGAGGTATTGATTCTTAGTATCTCCAATGAGACCACACCACTCGATAAAATCATGGCACGTCTCAGCCGATAGCTGACGAACTTTTAGGTTGACGAACTTAGACTTCACTAGTCCTGTGTTTAGAAATCCCTGAAGACATTTAACCATGTAGTTGTCGAAGCTACACCAATCATCGTCGTTCCAATCCGCGAAGAAGTGTTTGCCAAATTCATCTAGTGGGGTATGGTTTTTGTTATAGTGCTGATGCAACTCCACCTCCCACTTCCTTCGAGCGAAGGAGTTTCCGCTCCCCTTAATAGCATAGTTGGTAGTGATAGCTATCTTAGGTGACTTGGAGAACGGTATCTTGATGGCGTCCTTGTTCTTCTTCTCAAGGGTGAGACCTTCAGTTACCACACTAAACAATCTCTCGAAGTCGAAGTGCTTTTTGACATCATCGAAACAAAGTACCTGAGTATCCGCTGACACAAGCTGATAAGGGAAAGACTTCTCAAAGGCAAACGCCTTACCATCTATCACCACTAGCTTCTTCATGTGGCTAAGGGCATTCATAAACAATCCCTTCCCCGTACCTCCCTCCGGATTATCAGATATAACCTCATCGTTTAAGATGACTGCCGGACAATAAGATAAATTCTTATATCCATGCATGAGGAAGCCTATCGTAGACTCCATAGTATCAACCCTTCCCCCATCATCTGCACATACACGAGCAATAAATCTCTTGTATACACACGCCTCATAGTCACACTTGTTAAACTTGCGGTCAATCACATGGTCCTTCCATACGTATCCATCAAGGTCTAGGTAGTCAATAGTTTCTAGAGAATCCTTTGTAATCTTTACCGCACAATTTCTATAGTATAGATATGATGCATCCTTACTATCCTCTATGAAATAAATATCTATGGTAGATAGTAGGGATAGGAACTCCTCTCTGAAGAACCTTACGTGGTCAGCAAAGTAATTGTATACAGACACGTCGTCTAACTCTATGAGGTGATTGAGTATGAAGTCTTTAATCTCCTTGTCCGAGGTGTGGTCTATAAGATTGTTAGTCACCTTAACAAAGATGTAATTCTTCCCTCCCTCAGGGCAGTACTTATAGAATCCATTGTCCTCAAGGAACTGCTTGAATAGGAAGTGCTCAATTTTTATTACCCCCTTCTCGCTCTTTATCCAAAAGGTTTGCATGGAGTTCTCCTCCTCAACCCTAGCAAGGACCGCATCTATTGTCTCGCTATCTAGTGGGGTCTCTTCTAACTGATAGCGGATTTCTTTTTTTGACACACCACGTTTCATCTTGGTACGTATCTGAGTTACCTTCTCGTCGTCCTCATAATACTTAGTGCCAAAGTTTTGTTCGTGAGCATACGCTGAATCAATCGTCCTTTGTATCTCGCTTTCAGGAAAGTCCTGAGTGGCATAGTTATTTAAAACATATGAGGCAAGGCTCTTATTAATACCATAGTCATTAAGAGCCATGGCTAAGATGTATGTGTTCTGATTACGTTGGCCCTCTACCATGGGGTACTTCTTATTCCACCACCTGATAAGTATATCTACTATCTTGTTCTCGTCGGTTATAGGTATGGTAGGTGGGTCTCTCCTAGACACTAGCTCTCTGTACTCAGGCTCGTCTATCTTGTCCCATAGCGATGAGTTCTCATTAATGAATAGCATAGGGTCAAAGGACTCGTAGCATACACGTGATAGGTTCTTACAAGACTTATCAAAGTTCTCTGAATCAAAGTGCTTTTGTAGGGCGTTAAAATAATTAACGTGGTTGTCGGGGTCGGGTGGTATCTTAACTAAAACTTTAAGTCCATTACCCGATGGTGATGTGAAGACGCAGTATACATATGGGTCTTTGCTGAAGTTCTCCTTGTGGCTCAGAAGTTCCTTCTTCTTTGAGTACCCATCGAAGTCTAAACATATCAGTCCACTATGCTCCATTAAGGATGCGTCATTTCTTTTATTAAATATCCCACTAAAACATATAGCCGGGAGTCCCTTCTTTAAATCATTCCTTGCGCTACTATTCTTTTCGGAACGTATAAGCTTTACTAACTCCTTTGTTGTTCCATCCTTTATTCTACCGAGGACCGTGCTTATATCAATATGATATGCCGTCTCTGTTTCTCTGATGTTCCGGAAGATTGTGATAGACTGTGTCATGTTTGTGTTGATTTTGTGTTGAGTAAAGTATTGGTTATCAGTTCACTGCTGATAATGTTAATTTTTATTCCTTGTAGTGGAAAGAATAAAATAAGATAGTAAAGATACTACTACTACTATACAGATTTAATTTTAGCATGGAGATAAAAAGGGGGGCGCATACATTCACCCCCCCTCTCCATCCACATCTATAGCATTAGAACGGGAGCGTATCCTCGCTCTTCTCTTCCATCTGAACAACCGTTTCTTGTATAGGCTTCGATACCTTAGGAGCAGACGCCATACTAGAGTCAGGCTTCCATGTATCTATCTGAAGGTAGTGCTTACCACCTTCTGATAGTTTGAAGTCCATGTTTACCCACCCCTTATCATTGGCGTGGGTCTTAAGAGTCGCAATAGCTTCCTCTACATTAAAGGATACTTTACATATCACGAAGTCAGGAGCCTTTTCGTTTTTAGGCTTACAAATCATCCCGTCAGGGAACACTTTTTCTTGTTTCGACATGTCGAATTGTTTATAGGTTATGTGTCTAGGACACGTTAAAGAATTTCATTTATAAAATATGTATCTATATCTTCTGACGGATTCTTTCCGTAGAATTTACGATACACCTCCACTGCTCTGCGAACCTTGGCCTCACCTCCTTCAATGAATTGGGGTGAAGGTTCAAACACACCGAGAACTCCGGTGGTTTTGCATATGACATAGAAGACCAAGGGCCTACCAAATAGTTCTTGGTATAGGAACGCCTGACTATCATAGTTATATTTCTTTGCACTCCACTTGAAGTTGTGTATGTCAGCCGTAGTCTTTAAGTCTATGACCATGTCGGGGTGGACGATGTCCGCCTTCCCCTTCCACATCTCACCGGCTATCTCTTTCACTGCCGGTAATTCATACACACACTTCTCGTTTCTTATGTCCTCATGTAAAGTAAAGTTAGATAACATCTTCTCTACTAGACCTTGGACCTCGTGCTTTTCTTTCTCGAGCAACGCGAATCCTAACCCTGCTTCGGCACAGAATTCTTTGTATGCTTTTGAATTTCGAGAGGCGACATCCACGAACAGAGTATGTGTCGCTTTCTCCGGCTCTAAAATAAGCTGATGAAAATACCTACCCTTAGCGAAGGCAGAGTTGTCAGGCTCTCTCTTCTTAAAGCTACTAGGGTCCTTGAGTAGAGAGCCTATGTTTGAATTGGAAAGATATTGCTGACCAAATTCTCCATAGTACTGCTCGTCATCTTTTAGTTTTTCTATTACATCTATCATGACTTATCTACATTTTTCTTAAGGGCCTTCTTAATGGTAGGTGTTATGTTATACTTAGTAGCTACCATCTTAGATATTTCCTCAAGACCCTTGGACTTATTCTGAGATATGAACCTGAGTATGTTAACCCAATTCTCATCTCCAACCGTAAGATTCTGCATCTCAATTGTTACGGGTGCTGACTCAGGTAAGTCGTCTCCGGCATAGATGTAGTGTCCAAGTCCAAACATGGCTAGGTTCTTCGTCAAGCACCTCATAAGAGTCTTGTTGATGTCGAACATGGTAGCCTTCTCTACACTCTTCTCTCCGTAGCGAGTAGTGTGCTTGTAGGGTGCGTCTAACATAGCTTTGTTAGAGGAGTCCATAACGGGTAGCCACATCTCAAGAGATTCCTTCTTGATGGTTACCCTAGTCATAGTCATATAGCCTAGTGTCGGGTCGTGAAACCAAGGCTTGTCGGTCTGTGGGTCTCGAATTACTTCGTATGTAGCGTCGGGGAAGTTCTTCTTAACTTCTGCCCATGCCCATGCCCATGATAGGTACGTAAGATTGGATTTCTTTTCCACCTTACTATTGACATTGATTGTGCTCAATGTTTCGAATACAGATTTAGTCTGCGCCATGTGTAAAATTATTTATTAGTTGATTAAAATGATTATATTTTCCAAGGGTCTTGTCTCTTCTCCCCCTTAAACTTTTTAGAGTAGCAGGATTATTCTTGCTATTTATTTCTTTACGTATAGACAACTCAATTAAGTCTAGCCTTAGACGATTGTTAGACAAAGATAATACATACGCTCCATGTTTCCAACCTTTTTCTAGAAAACTTTCTATTTCTTTATGGGTTAGTTTTTGGTAGTATGCCCCACCTCTTGTCACATTAAAGAACTCTATCTCTTTAGTGTGATTGTCTTTGGATACCTTTACTCCGTTAGCTATTCTTGCCTCGTAACCTTTTCCGTTTACGTTTCCGGCAAAGTTATCATCCACTGCTTGTTGAAAGACATCCTCTAAGCTATACATGATTAGTTCTTTTTTAACTTAACCAATAGCTTGTTGTAGTCTCTGTCATATTCAAGACGCTTTTCTATCTCTCCTATACCATGTAGCACATTGGAGTGGGCAACCTTGTACCCTCTCTCCTTCATGTACTCTTGTATGTATACTACTCGCATCGGTCTTTCGAAACAAGCAAAGTATAGGAGGTATCGTGCGTCTACAATATGCCTTCGCTTTGTCTTAGTGAAGAGGTCTTCCTCTGTTATGTTAAACTCTTGCGCGATTGCAGTAGCGTATGAATTAAAGATTTCTGCTTTCATTTTTTTTTAATTTTATTTTTCCGCCATAGATATCTATGATGTCTTTGAATATATTATGCACCTCGTTGGATTTGTATACCCTTATCGTTGGTGCTTGCGATGATAGTCTCTCACGATTTACCCTATGTTTTTCATAGTGGTAGGCATCATCAAGATGCTTATCCTCCTCGTTTGTTTTTCGGAGGAGCATTTGTTTTGTCTTGCTCATTTGAATTAATTTAATTTGTGAGTTCACTCGGTGAACTCTGATTGATTATGTAAATATAGTATATCTCAGGTCTAATTCATAGTCTTTACGTCAGTTATTTTTACGTATAAATATCCGTCAATGACGTAGGTGTTCTCACTACTAAGGATGCGAGTGGGGTCAGGAGTGTGCCACGTTTCACTATCATTATGGTTCAGTGCGTGTTCGATAAAGCGGATGACAGATATCATACCTAGCGCTTCTCGTTTAGACTTAGAGTCTCCGCTTGTGATAAGTTCTTTAGCGTACTCTCGTCTTTCTTTTAAGATTGATTTAATGTTTGCCATCAAGATATGTTTTAATCTGCTTAATAAGTTCGACCACCTCTTTGTACGCTCCATCTATGTCGCAGTCAAGCATGTTCGATTTTAACTCAGCGGAATCAAACCATTCTTCCCACAAGAATTCCTCTACATCTATTGTAACAAGCACCTCGCGTATCACCGGCATGAGACAATCCCATGACGTGTTGTAGTTAGGGATGAATTGAGGTATGTCAACGGACGCACCCATAAATTCTGCTATTAGTTTATTGTTGTTCATCATACTACTTCTTTTGGGGTTAAATTATATTCTCTAATAAAGTCTACTACTGCTTGGTATACATCTCCTATCTCATCATAGAAACTG
>TARA_R110000796_G_scaffold106484_1_pt1 | contig 20252 bp, 14 predicted proteins | sample TARA_R110000796 | Tara Oceans TARA_R110000796 (sample SAMEA4397815) | marine metagenome | biome: Polar Biome; feature: [SRF] surface water layer (ENVO:00010504); material: water (ENVO:00002006), including particulate matter (ENVO:01000060) such as... | depth 5 m
ACCGCCTTGACTGACCGAAACCCGCCCGAACACACCTGACCCCGACACGCCTCGACCGCCGTGACCTGCCTTGCCAAACCCCACTTTTCCATGCCGAACCGCGCCTAGACCGCCTTGACTGGCCCTACCAGACCCTGCCCGACCGTGCCACGCCCCGCCGCTCCGGACCACGACCGCCTCGCCTGACCGCGCCTCGCCTCGCCGCTCCGCGCCCAACCTCGACCGCCCTGCCCAGCCGGACCGGACCGCACCTCATCACGACCGCCTTACCGTGCCCAACCGTGCCTGACCGCGCCTCGCCCTACCCCGACCGCCTTGACTGACTGGACCTCATCGGACCGGACCTGACCACGAAACACCTAGACCGCCTCGCCAGAACCCGCCTCGACTTACCGTGCCTTACCGGACCCCTCCGTGACCATAGAAGGGGCGTTGCCGCCCCCTCCGGTCTTATGCAACGAGAGTAATGTCCCGTCGTGCGCGTTCTTCTTCAATGAACTGCATCAAGTCCTCAGTCTGCTCATCTGCAAACTCAGGGTTAGCCAAAGCATCCTGCTGAACTTTACGACCTTCTTTCATAAGATCGTCCCAATCTGATTGGTAATCGCCCATGCTATCTTCTGACGTAACTTGGAATGTGCCGAATGATCCGCGGCCTTTTTCCTGCCGGAAGTCTCCTATGCCGACGATTGCTCCGGCGTTAGTAAGGAGGGACACGATAGAGAACGCGCTCAGTGTTGGCTGAACATACGCGATATCAACTTCAGCGCACCAACGCGGGAGGTAAGCGCGGGTTCTCATGTCTGGAGTTTTGTTCATGTCCGCGGACCGCACAACGTCAATTTTCAACTGTGGTTTGCCCCAAATCTGTACGTGTGTTTGCGGAAGGAAGATCAAGCGTTGTACGCTAGTCTTTGTGATACCGTCTGTTTCTAGTGCAGCGGTAGCCATTGCGCCTTTAACTCCGGGCGCTGGAAAGCAAAGCAGTGTTTCGCCAAATGGCTTTTTGTACACAGACTCACGGAACTCTTGTTCTGGGTTGTGTTTGATAGTTTTCTTTTCGGCCGCAGTTTTTCTACCGCCGCCGACGAGTAGATCGCGCATTGCTTTGCTACTCATACTGTTAAAGTAGAGCGGTGTATTCCCCATCAAACGGAGTTTAACGCGTCCTTGCTTCAGCGGTTGGATTTCTAACGGTGTTGCGGAGGGTACTTTTTTCGTCGCCATGATAATTCTCCTTTTTGTATCTGACATCTGGGAGTATAAGCGACTGTATGGGACATTGTCAACTATGTTTTAAAAAAAAGAAAGGCCCCGCCTTTTAAAGCGGGGCCTAACCACCAGTCAAAACATTGGAGAATGTCTATGAGGCTATTTGTACGCGACTTTATGGGATGCGTCAACCTTCTTCTGGCTTTTACTGCGTGTTTTGTTATATGTTTTGAACATAACGCGCAATTGACCGCTAATCGTGCGTCCGCTCATTGCGGCGTCTGTTTTTAGCTCGTGGTACACCTCGATTGGGACCAGAACGCTTTTCCATTTAGTAGTATCCATTTGCACCCTCGCTATTGTCTGGGAATATATAAGAGTTTATGGGAACTTGCAAGAAAAAAGGCCCCCTGTCGTCGCAGTGCGAAACCTAGCCGGACAGGAGGCAGTCGAGGCGTTCAGGGAGGAGCAGCAAACTTTACCTATTTGGCCTCGCCCCAGCTAGGGCCGACTTCAACGTCGCACTTACTAGGGATTTCTAATGGTACTGCATCTTCCATGACTTTGGCAATACTTTCTGCTTCTTCTCTGGATTTTACGGACATGCAGAGTTCGTCGTGGACTTGAAGCATGGGTAGATGGCCCATGTGGTACAGATCGATCATAGCTTTTTTGGTCATGTCCGCGGCGGACGCTTGGATCAGTCTGTTCAGAGCTTTGTAAGTGTAGGCTCGTTTAAGCATGTTGGGGCCATACTCTTGCACGGCTTCAGAGTAAGGCAGAGCTTTTGTCATACCAAAGGTTTTGGATTCCCACTTGTCAAATCTACAGCGCCGACCTTCTAAGGAGCGAATAGCGCCTTTGCTGTCCTTACTTTCTAAATGGCGCATGACGCCCTGCATAAGTCCTTTAACAAAAGGTACACGGTCATGGTACTGTGCAACAAGGGATTTGGCTTCTTCTGCCTCTATGTCTAGTTGGTCTGCCAGTTTTGCGACGCCCATACCGTACATCATTCCAAGGTTAATTGTTTTTGCTTGTTTACGAGGGATGTCGGCCATTTCTGCAACCATAGAATGAAAGTCCATGTCGGGGTCAGTCCGATAGCCGTTGACAAACTCTTCTACTCCTCTCAGGGCGATACCTTTGCTCTCTCCGTACACATGGGCGTAATGAACCAAGATGCGCGGTTCTTGTTGCGAGTAATCTATAGCGGCCCACTGGTCTCCTTCTTCTGGTAGGAAGAGGGACCGGATCATGGGTCCTATTTCTGGATCGCGGGAGGGGATTTGTTGCAGGTTAGGGTTATTCATAGAAAATCGGCCGGAGACTGTCCCTCCGTTATTTCCGCGGATTTGGTTTATGTGGCTGTGTATTCGTCCGTCTGCGTGGCAGAACTTCAGGATGCTGTTGATGAACGTGCCGCTGGTTTTGTTTAGGTTCCGCGCTTCTACGACAAGCTTTGGTAGTTTCTCTCTGTGGTTGGCTAGCCATCCCTTCCGGAAGGACGGAGCGCCTTTTTCGGTCTTTGGGTAGGAGATACTGAGGTGATCGAAAGCTTTTGCAACGGACTGTGCCGCCCAGATTTCCACATCATAGCCTACGAGCCGTTTTATCTCAGCTTTGACGGCTTTCTCTCGTTTAAGGATCGCGTTCCGCGTTCTTTCGGTTTTGTCCATATCCACGCGAACGCCTCGCCAAGTCATATCGACCAGACATGGGAGGAGATCGAGTTCTAGCTTAACGATTGCTCCGAGGCTTTCTTTTTCGACCTCGACTTTGAGGTAGTTCCACAGTTTGAGCGTGATCTCCGCATCTTTTTCTGCGTAGGGTCCGACGAACATGGCGGGCATCTTCCACATCTCCGCCTTTGGGTCCAAGCCGAACTCTGCGGCTGCTTCTCTAAGCAGGTTTTCGCTTTTCGCTATGCCCAGATATTCGAAGGCAACGCTGTTCAGCGCGTAGCTGAACTTGTTTTCGTCCAGCAGGGACGCGACAACCATTGTGTCGATGATGCGGCCTTTGATTTCAAAGCCCATTCTTCTGATCCAGCCGACATCGTACTGTGCGTTATGAAAGATTTTATCAGCGGGGCATTCAAAGACTTTTTTGAGCCACTTGTTTGCCTGCTTTTTGTCTATGTTTCCGCCGCCCTCGTGTGCAACGGGCAGGTAGCAGGACCAATCGGCTGTGGCTATAGCGTAGCCCACCACTTCGCCGTCACCTATGGCCCATCCGGGTCCGTTTTTCTTGAGGTTCGGGTCCCGCGTTTCGACATCGATGGCGATAGTTTTGTGCTGTGTTAAGTCGGGCAGAGCGGATGGGGGCACCCACTCTGACTTTAGTGTGGGTCCGCCTAGTTCAACCTTCATTCTGTAGCCTTACATTCTTTTTAAAGCGCTCAAGGGAAGTTAGTTCTCCGCCGATTGCGCTGTAGCCGCATTTATCAACCCACCCGTCTTCAGAAAGGGGATTATTTACCAAGCGGCAAGTTTTGAGCCAATCCATCATCAGAGCTACATGTTGTTCGGTTAATTCGCCATTTCTTTTGAGGGCGCAGTCTACAATTACGTTCCAGCCCACTGCTATTCTTTTAAAGTTTTCGTCAGCAGGCCCGTAGTCCGTGGCTCGTGGTCCCGTGATTGTTTTCTTTGCGGTATCGAGTATTTCTTCTCGTTTCATGTTTGCCTCATAAGTTTAAGTTGTGGGGGTATCGCCTGTCTTTTTCTTTTGGGTAGTATACGAGGACGAAAGACTCGCAGTGTGGGCATGAGAGGTTTGAGACGATGGAGTATTCTTCTTCTTCTTCGTCACAGTCGTGATCTCCGCCCCAAATAAGTTCTGTCTTGCAATGCCAACATTTCATATGTCGTAGCTCCTTGTCATGTCTTCGGGTTCAACGATGTATAAGTTATGCTTAGTTCGGGTAACTGCAACGTAAAACAGGCGGTGAATATCGTCGGGGGCGGTTTCTAGCTCTTTTTCCGCAGCTACGGACAGGTCTGGTATAAGGACGACGTTATCGGCTTCTCCGCCTTTGGCTTGATGGATGGTGGATACGATGATCCGCGGATCGCCGTTGAATTTTTCACCGCGTCGCAGAAGTGCAATGATGTATGCTCTGCTTTGTTCGGGCAGCCTGTCCATTGCTATGTGCCAGACCATATCGATGGTTGCCAACAAGCCGTACTGGTCCTGTAGTTTTTCTAGCGTGACGAAGTCTGTGTCTTCCAGTCCGGGCAGCGTTTTAAAACCTCTGGCAACGCGTTCGTTGCTGGACATGAAGCTGTAGATTTTCTTAGCCACGGCTCCGTTTACTTCCTGACCTTTGCGCAGTTGCTCCCAGCCGTTGACGGCGATACTTGTTTTCTCTGGTATGGATCGTTGTCCGCGAAATTCGAAGAGGTATCCGCTGGACCGGAGGGTGGTATCTATTTCTGCAAGCATGTATCCGGCGTGGGCCAGAATGAGCCAAGAGCCCTCTGACATGTCTAGCTGATCGATATCGTAGATATGCTCGTAATGGCCCCTCGAATCTTTCTTAGGAAAGTAGTCTTTTATAAAGCGTCGATCTACGCGGTTTATAATGCGCGCCGCTACTTTGTGTACTTGCCGAGGTACGCGGTAGGATTGAGACAGGGTTTCTGACCCGCCCTCCAGACTAATGAAGGATTCCACGTCGGCTCCGGCCCATCTGTAGATAGCTTGGTCATCATCTCCAGCGCAATACATACGGTCAGATCGTTTATCTAACAGGTGAGCGATATCCCACTGTAGTAGGGAGAGGTCTTGCGCTTCATCTACAAAGCATAGATCGAAGTAAGGACAGACCGTGTACCCTTCTTTAACAAAGTTTGTCAGCATATCTGTGAAGTCGAACAGTTGCATGTTTTCTTTGTATTTAAGAAGGCTGCGATTAACGTAATCGATGGTGTTCCACGCTGCGTCGATGCCGCTTTCGTCGTACTGTTCACGCAGACCTATCTTGCGCATTCTGGCGAGGTTTATGAGACCTAAGATAGGATCAGACGCTTTGAGAAGATCAGGCAGATCGTCGTCAAAGTTTGCGGCCCGCTTCATCTGTATTTTGTAGCCCATCTCTTGCGATAGTTCTTTGTAATGTTCGTCCTGCATCACCTGTTCCGGAACGATGTCGGAGCAGGTCAGGGCCAAACTGTGCAGAGTTCTGAAGTAGAACAGGTCCTTCTTCGGATCAAGATTAAATCGGGCAGCGGCCCGCTCTTTTGCTTCGTTGGCAGCTTTTCTGCTAAACGCCAAGAAGGCTATGTTCATTGGAGCGATACCGCTTTGAAGCGCGTCGTCAACCATATTAAGTAGTGCGGTTGTCTTTCCCGTCCCCGGCGGTCCGAATATTCGAAACATCTGCTTTTTCCTCTTTATATATCTGATCCACGCGCTGCTTGCTAATTCTAAACCACTTAGCCACGGCAGTTTTTGTCATAAAGTGTTTGTCAATCATGCGAACGATTTCTTTGTTTCTCATTTGTATAAGTACGTTTTTCATTAGAAGGGGGCCTCCTTCTTGGCTTCGAACTTAGGCACGGAGAGTTCCATGTCTGCGTTTTCAAAAGCGGGTATTTGCCAGACGCGCACAGAGCGCCCTTTGATCTTTAACACGGTGCTATCACCGTTGATGTCTCTGAGGCGTTGAGCAATTCTGTGGGACTTGTATTCAAAAAACTTATTCTTCTTGAGAAAGTTTTCGAAGTCCTTGAGGCGAAAATATGTGACGCCAGCGTCTTCATCTGTCCACGGACGGCGGAGCAGGATTTCTTCTTTGTCGTGCGCTTGCTGTAGGAAACGGCAGAACTCTTCCAAGTAGTCGTAGAACTGTCCGCTGACGCTGGCGTCTACAGCTACTTCCATAATCGCGCTTTCGTTATCCCGCATCTCTGTAAGCAACGAGCTTATGCGGCCTTCCCACTGAGCTTTTTGAGCGGTTCGGGGCATAAAGTTAAGTTGCTCCATGCAGGCTTTCTGAAAGGCGGGCTGGCTCATCAGAGCTTCTGTATCTAGCTCTAGGGGCTCACCGTTTACATCCATAAACCAGACGGGCGGCGTTGAGTTGTACTTTCGCAGGTTAGCAACAATGGCGTTCTGTACAGCAGAGCCAATACCGAACTTCATGGTTAGGCAAAGCTCTTTGTTACAGTGCGCGTTAATCGGTGCGTCATTGCATTTGTATGCGTAATCTCTGCGCTCTACCTGCTTGGCGACTACGTTGACTTCGGGAAGCGGCAAGGGGGGTTCAAGATACAGCATGTTGTAATTTAAAATCTCTGTTTCCCAACTGTCGGGGAAAGCTTTGCGGAGATACACGCCTATGTTAAACAGGCCGTTGTTCCTACCACCCTCTGATATTTTCTGACGAACAAGGTGCTGTAAGCACGGCGGTCCGTCTCGCATGGGCATCTGTTCGGTGGGCTGTTCCCCCACCTGTAGCTTTTGTATCTGTTCGGGCGTTTGTACATGCGTATCGTAAAGCTCAAAGAACTCCTCGATGGTAGCAGAGGTTCCGTCGTCTAGGATGCCATAGCGTAATCCGTCCTCTGCATCGTAGTACGGTAAGTTTAAGAAGTTACCGACATCCCCGCGGTCCAATTGCAGCTTTATTTGTTTTGGAAATACTTCGCTTTCTCCGTAACCCAGTGCTGCGGCGATACACTTCAGAGATTTCTGCATCTCTTGGGCTTCAACCCAGTCACTGCTAAACAGAAAGCAATGTGCCCCACCGCTTTTTGAGCGGCATACGACCATAGGCAGCTTTAACTTCCTGATCTTGTCTATGAGAACTTTGTGATCCAAAGGATATTGATCAACGTCTACACACCCCCACTTGCACTTGTTCTGCGCGTTGATGGGGATAATTCCAACAGAATTTCCTTTTCCTGAGAGGTGTCCCTCCCAAAGCTTCGCGTCGCGTGTTTCGCGGACGATGGCTGCTTTTCCGGTGTTCTTACCGTTTGACTGAGTTTTATCTACCCGATAAGTACCGTAAGCTTCTTGCAGTCCATCAAAGATGGATGAGAACTTTTTAACGGACATAGCATTCCCCTGTGGTGGGGGCTGCTAACGCAACCCCCTGTAAAACTTAAAACGGCACTTCATCTGTTTTTGCAGATTCCTGTACGTCTTCATTCTGGTGTTTTACAACCACGTCTCCGGCAAGAACGCTCGTAGAGAACTCTTTTCCTCTGGAATAAACGTGCGCGTCGGACACAGGACCTTCACGAGACATTTCCCACCCGTGCCAACTCCCTTTGGAGTTCTCTTCAGCCACAGACTTGAGTTTGTAGATATGAGAGAACCGCGGAGGAGTGAACGGACCGTTCTTGCCTTGCAAGGTGACGGATTGAATCATGGAGTTCCACTTGCGGCTTTTCTTTAGCTGCGTAGACTTCATGGCAATAAGAGCGGTTTCGGTAGACCCATCTTCGTTGACAACAAGCACATAGTGCTGCGCGGTCTCCTCGATGTATTCGCCTTCCCCGTCTACAACGTATTCTTTGTTGTCGTCGGGGTCCCGTTTAGTTTTAGGGATAGTGTCCCCAGCTTTGTAGATATTGCGCGGTGCGCCTGATCCGGTGCCTCGCGGCATCCACTCGATGAACACGCGTTGGTATGCGCAAGGGATAACACTGATGCCGTCTTTCCCAGAGGACGCCTCACCCGTTACAGTGTTATAGATGTCCCCTTTACGCGCAGTTTCGTGCGTGTCGAGAACGGAATCCAAGCCGCTTAACAGCTTGAGGAACGGAAGCGCTAGATCATCTGACCCGATGTTTTCGTTCCCTTGACCTGCGTCGCTTTCGAACATTGATGCGTCAAAAGCCTGTACTTCTGACTTCTTGGTTTTAGTTACAGAGTTTGCCATTATTTAGCTCCTTTTATAATAGCACGTTGACCTACAAAGGCTCCAAAGAGTTCCATTGGAAACTCTTCACCAGCTTCCACTCTTTCACGTACAAAAGCCTTTAATGTACCAGAGTGGATGTTTTCTTCTTGCGTAGACGGGTAGCCCTGCTGAGATGCAAAAGACTGGAAGTCTCTCGCTCTATCGTCTTCGCCCCTGCCAAACTGACATGCCACGACATTCTTAATGATGTCGTCATATCCGTTGTCCCGTAACCATTGGTAAGCCTTCGGCCTGTTGGCTACGAGGATTGATGCTCCATATGTGGGTTTGACATCTACTGTCGCCCCGTCATCCAGAGCAAAGCTTGAAAGACCCATTTCTTGCATTGCAGAAGGGAGGTCTTCGTCCGTCAACTTTAACAAGTCCTTCTTGCGGGCCTTGAGTTTTGCGTCAAGTTCCTCAACTTCTTGTTGCGTTGTGCGGATTGTTCGGGCTATCTTAGCTATACCTGTTAGCGAACCTAGCGCGGTGTTTTCGATGGAACGGGCAAAGTCTTCCTCCATCTGATCTTTTAAAAAGTCTATCATGTTTTCTCGCTTTCGTTGTTAAAGGCCCTTTTACGGCCTTGACAAACTCCCTTATATTCTCATATTATCGCGTAGTCAAGAGGCGTAGGAGAAAAAAATGAAAGTAGATTGGCAAGATTATTTAATCTTTATTTTAGTCCTTATTATATGCGCAGGGTGGGTGTTCTATGTATCAATTCAAAACTGAACCGTTCAATCATCAGCGCGAGGCGCTACAAGCTTCGTGGGACGCGGCGTATCATGCGTGGTTCATGGAAATGGGAACGGGAAAGTCCAAGGTAGCTATAGATAACATGGGCGTTCTTTACCAACAGGGCCGTATAAAGGCGGCGTTGATCGTCGCGCCAAAGGGCGTTTACGACAACTGGGTGAAGGGAGAGATTCCTGCGCATTTGCCTGACGACATCGAGCGCAAAATAGTACGATGGAAGCCTGCTCAAAGCAAGAGTTATGCAGCGGAGCTAGAAGATTTAACGATGGAAGCCTATGACGGCCTCAAAATCTTTGTGGTTAACGTCGAAGCCTTCTCTTCCCCGCGTGGCGCGAGAGCCGCGGGCCGTTTTTTAGTGCAAAACCCTGACAATATGATGATCGTGGACGAAAGCACGACGATCAAAAACCGAAAGGCCCAGCGCACAAAGAACCTGATGACGCTTACGAAGTACAGCAGATACCGACGTATTCTTACGGGGTCTCCTGTAACCAAGAGCCCTATGGATTTGTTCAGCCAGTGTAACTTCTTGGACGAACGTGCGCTGGGATATAACAGCTACTTCGCGTTTCAAAGCAGGTATGCTGTCGTACAAAAGCGCGTCATGGGAGCCCGAAGCTTCCAAGAGATAACAGGCTACCGCCGTCTCGACGAACTAAACGAAAAGCTCTTTGAGTTCTCTACGAGAGTGCTAAAGGAAGAGTGTCTTGATCTGCCAGAAAAGGTTTACATTAAGCGAGAAGTAGAGCTTACTGATGAACAGGCCAAAGTGTACACTCAAATGAAGAAGCTTGCTTTGGCGCAAATGGAAGGTGGGGACCTAGCTACAACAGAAAGTGTTTTAACACAGATCATGCGCTTACAGCAGATTTGTTGCGGCTTCTTTCAGCCTGACGTTGGGAAGATACAGCCGCTAAAGAACAACCGTCTGAATGAACTAATGAACATTACAGACGAGCTTCAGGGGAAGGCCATCATTTGGGCGTCGTACACGCATGACATCCAACAGATAGCTGATACCCTGCGCGACCGTTTCGGGCCCGATTCGGTCGCACTTTATTACGGCGAAACGCCACAAGATAAGCGCCAAGAGATTGTAGAACGATTTCAAGATGTAAACGATCCGCTGCGGTTCTTCGTAGGTCAACCAAGAACTGGCGGGTACGGTATTACGTTGACCGCAGCAACCACCGTTATTTACTACTCTAACAGCTACGATCTTGAAATAAGATTACAATCGGAAGACCGTGCCCACCGTATTGGACAAAAGAATACTGTAACATATATTGATCTCGTTTCGCCGGACACGATTGACGAGAAGGTTCTGGGAGCCCTGCGTCAGAAGATTAACCTAGCTGAACAGGTCCTTAACGAGGACCCGCGGAATTGGCTAAATTAAGAATACCGCCTTCTGGCATAGTACCGGGCAGGCCGTATTTCTCTATGAGAGAGCGGTCTTCTGGCAATGCCAAGGGACGGCTTCTAGGACGCGGAAGAGTATTTTCTGCATACATCGGGTTCAGGGGTGTAAGGTTTCCCCCGTAATATTGAGGGTTACTCATAAAAGACGTAGCGGTTGCGGGATCGTATTGGCTCATCAAAGCGGAAGCAGTAGTGGGGGCTTGATTAAACGCCTCTCGTTCTCTTGGTTCGTTAGGATTTATGCCCTGTAATGCAGAAATTACTTTAACAGGATAGTCTATTGCTTGTTTTGTAAGAGTGGATAAGTCTCTTCCGCCTGCAATATACTTTTTCATTTTTCCGACCCCCGTATTAAAAGCACGAAGAGCGTCTTCTTCAACAGGAAACTCGTTTAGCATGGCCTGTAAGTATTGAGAACCAAACTCCATATTTATTTCTGGATCGAAAAGAAGCCTACGAGCCGTGGCAGCATCTTTGGTTTGAACATCAAACCCCATTTGTTCGGCAATATCAAAAACGGTATCTACACCATAACCGGGCTGCATGGCGGTAGAGATTCGTGCCTGCATAAGTCCGATAGCATCGTCACCGCGTTCCAATTTGCTAACGGCGTTGGGATTACCAGAACTTTCTGTCATCATTACGGCATCTCGTAAGCGTGTAAAGTAACCAGACTTTTCGGCTTCGCCGCCGCTAGCAAACCTTGCGATACCCTTCGGACCACGGTTCATGTCCCGCGCTATAGGGCTAAACGGTCCAATGCCCGCGTTCCGCGCTTCGCCGCCTCCGGCCATTTTTCTACTATGCTTCTCTTCAATTTGAGCTTTTCGTTGTCTTATTCTAGCCTCAATTTGATCTTCCGGAACGCCCTCCTTCCTAAGTTTCTTCAAAAGAGCGGCTAACTCCCTTCTAATAAGTTCGTCAAAGAAAGCTCGTCCGGGGTCGTTGTAATCTATATCTCCGATTATGTTCTGGCTAGGATCAATATTCAGCTTCCCTAAAGCCACGGGTATACGTTCCGATAATGGAAGAATGGGGTCCACCATATCGTCAAAAAAAACGGACGCGTTTGGATACTTTAATACGCCATTTTCATCTTTGACCGTGTCCATACCACGACGTTTAATTTCGTTCACAAGTACGTCATAGTTCTCGTGTTCAGGAATGATACGTTGATTGGCGTAAATACTATCATATTGTACGGATAAAATCTCCTCAATCGCGTCATCAGAGGCGTCTTTAAAAACGGACGGATCAACTTTTTCTATTGCGCCCCTTGCTTCGTCTATCATTTCATCGTCAAAGTTGACTCCGGCCTTGTCAACGTCTCGTTGTTTACGAAGAGCGCGGATTTTTCCCATCGCCAAATCCAAAAGATTTCCGGAGGGCCTCACGCGTTTAACTGCCGCGGGTACTTTTTCAAGCGCCTCCCTAAAAACATCCGGCGCTATCGCCGCTATGCCCCCCGTCGCCGCAACCCCTTTCATAAACTCACGACGCGACGGGTCTACTATGTTATCCACAGACGCAGGGGCGGGGGCCCCCGTCGGCGTCAAAATATCCAACAAAGTCGCCTTAATAGGCTGTTTTGCTAACGCGCCAACCCCCATCATCATAAGCGGTGCCGCAGTCTCCAAACCCGCTTCAATCGCCGCAGCACGACGCTCTTCAGGACTTAAATCACTGTCAAAAGCCCGACCGCTAGCAGACATCCCATGCATAATACCCTGTATAGGGTCCACCGCATTTACAAAGTTTAAAACATCCCTACCACGCTGCTTTAACTCCGCGGGTACATAGCTCTGAGAGGTCTGGCGTCGAGGATAGCGGTTGTATTCCTCACTAGAGGGAGGAGGTACTAGTGGTGCGCCAGCCATCAGCCCATAATCCCTTGGTACATGGACCGCGGTGCTTGCTCGTTACCAAACAAGCTGGCTACGCCTCTTTGCGGCAATTGGGCAGGAGGGCTAGGGACGCCTTCTAAAGCCCGCAATCTCTGATACTCCGTCATTAAATTCAGGTGGGGGTTTTGCTGTTGATAAGCGTCCAACTCAGCCAAAGAATTAAACATTGGCTCGCTATCCATAGGTGTCGTTTGAGGCTGTCCTGTTAAAGCATTTGTGTTTTCGGATCGTGGGCCAGAAATTAACTCTTCGCCCGGAAAACCAAAATTAGAACCGTCATCAATAACCGGAAAAGGAACCACTTCATTAAACGGCGGTCGCTGCGGATATATCGGATCAAGGCGCGGGTTGGGTTTGAAAGAGCCTATTCTGCCCGGCTCGTCAACTAAAGTACTTTCACGCGTAGCGCGTTGATAACCGCCAAAAAACGGGGGCATTTGAGTGTATTCAATTTCTTCCTCTTCACCGTCACCGTCACCGTCATCTACAGGTGTTTCATCTACAGGTGTTTCATCGTTCATTAAGGATTCATAAATCTTTTCGTCAGAAGTAAGATAGCGTTGATCGTTGCTGATGGGAGGATTCATACGGTCAAAAAACCCTTTTACCATAGGGTCTTTGTTATTTTTCATGCTATTAAAATATCTGTCCGCAGCATCGTAGCCTTGCGTTCTGCGAATGGTATCTAAAGTCCTTTCATAATAACCTTGGTCCGCGTCTTTATAACCGACGCCCATTGATAAATCTTCAAACAACCCACCAATGCCGCGATTGGAATCGCCCGATCCAGTGCCAAACATTCTTTGTAAAGCAGTGCTCTTTCCATCATTCGTTTCAGCAAACGGACTAAAAGCTTTTCTCAAAAGACCGTCATCATAGCCTCCGTCTATACCGCCCGGAATATTTCCGTCGCTTTCCTCAAAGCTAATAAAGCCGTCGTTGTTTGTATCATACATCCGCATGTCTACGTTACCGTAGGTAGCGCCAGAGGCCCCCGGACCGCCGCCATCGATATAGTCCCAACCGCTAATATATTGCCCGCTGTTGGCTTGCTCCTCCGCTGTTAGGGGTCTAGTAGCGTTACTGCCGTTCTGGCTGCTGCCACTATTAGTAGCGGAGTATGTTCCTGTGCCAGCGTTAAAGACCTGACCTGCCGCTGCATCACGCTCCTGTGCGAGAGCGTTTAATTCGGGTGTCCAGCCGCTATAACTATCGCTTTTCATAATTGTGTTTATTTTTTGTTGGGCAGTAGGCATATCAGCGTCCTTTCATTAAGCTTACGATGCCGCCTTGGGCAAAGGTTCGTTCTCTGTGGTTCGGGTCTACTAAACCGGAAACCATATCGTTTGGCCATAGGGCCGCGTACCTCCCCCGATCAACAAACCCAGAGGACGCGGCTTGGTTCGGAGGAGGGGCTGCCTCCGCCTGTGGGGTGGGAGGGACCACGGGCGGAGTCTGAGGAAGGATCGAATCTGCGGAAAACGGCGTAGCTTCATAAGCATCTTGGCGCAGTCTATTTAAAAAGTTATCGCGCAGCTTGCGTTGTTTTACGGGCGCAGCTACGGGTGCAGCTACGGGTTCCTCTTCTACATCAGGATTAAACCCTTCTGTGTCAGAGAATGTGTCTCCCTCCATGCCAGAGAAAATCCTACGTGGAAGAATCGTATACCCTGCTCGCCGTAAGCTGTTTGTTAAAGCGCCTACCACGCCCTCTCTTTGACCCTTTTCTCCATACTCGCGTAACATTTTAGCCATCAAAGCAGGGTCTTGCAAAAGATTTGCCGCAAGCAACATTCGTTGATGCTTTGGCATACGAAGAAATATATTACGAGCAGCTTCAGCACCCTTACCCGCGGCAATAATAGAACCGGGACCAGAGTTACCGCCTGTAAAGATGGATTGAGTTTTAGTACCTACCGCTGAACCAAAAATAGATATACCAAAATCTAACAAGGGTGCCGCTTCTGCAAAATCCGCCGCTAGTTGTCCGGTAAGTTCACCTGCTTGTATTTTCATTAACTTAATAAGAGCCGTTTTAGTTTGTTTTAACTCGCTCTCTGACATGACCTTGTTTCTAATTAACCACCTAGACATAGTAGTTTTGTTAGGTTTTCTTCGGGCACCTATTTTAGTGTCGTCAGTGGAAGTTATCATTCTTTTTTCAAAAAGGTCTTGGTATATTTGAGTGGGGTTTAAAAGAGCCAAGCCTTCTTCTGTTTTGTTCTGCCCACGACCTCCGGGGTTACCTAAAACAAGATATTCAAACAAAGAAGACTTAAAACCTTCTAAAGCTTTCTTACGATCTACTTTTAATTTTGTTTGAGAAAGTTTTAAGGGAGAAGGACTAGAATCTCTGGCTTTAAGAGCGTCGGCTCTTTTTAAATATTTAGATACTAACCCCGTTTGTTCGTCCGTAAGCGTGTATATCACTTGTTCACGAGTTTCTCCTTTTTTAGGAATAACTTTTATGAGACGCCCTAAAGAAATTAACTGGTCTTTGCCCGCGGTCATTGCTTCAGCCACAGCGGCGGTGGGATTTGTTCTAATTTCGTTAGATTTATTTCTCAATAAAGCCGCGAAGTTAATTTGCTTGTTTATTTGGGCCCGTTGTTGGCTGTTGTTAATAACAACTTCGTTTAAAACTTCTTTAGCAACCGTAAAGTTTTTTAAGTCAGCAAACAAATCTGGAAACAGCCCCTCTAATCGAGAGTTTTTATTTATCCATTCATTAAGTCTTTCAGGACTTAATTGATTCGTGGCAGGATCAATCGTTTCAGATCGCGCCATTCTAAGAATTTTATCTAATACTCCGTTAACGCTGTTAATCGTTTCTCCCGCCCCAGCAATTCCTTGTTCTTGAGCAAACTCTCCTACTTGTTGAATATCTCTAATCTTCAAGTAGTTAGGGTCAAAACGATTAGTGTTTAGGTTTGCTGCTAGAGTTTCAGGGGCAAGCCTAAATACACCTTGACGGGTTTCTTGCAAGGCGTCTCCAACATAACTTCGGTAAAAAACATTAGAAAAAGCTTTTGTAAAAGCGTTGGCTGTTTTTAAAGCATTCAAAGATTTCCGATCCGCCTCTATTCCAGAAAAACTTGCAAAATTGTCAAAATCATCTTCTATTGCAGAAGCAAACATCCCCGCTACTCTGCGAGAGTTAGGACTGAGGGCTCCGTTTCTAACCATACCAAGAGCGGTTGAGCGCATTTGATTAAGTCTTTGCACTGTTATGCCATATGCGGGGGCTTCTGATCCGGGGAAAGTTTCAGGGGTGGGTCGAATAGTGGCCCCTTCTAATCTTTTAACTTCCGCTAAAGCCTCCAATCCTTCTCTTAATGCAACAGACATTGGATCAGGTTGAGCCGATAAGGATTCTAATTCGTTAGAAAGAAAATTAGATATCCTAGAGGAGGTATTTAACTCACTACGAACTAATCTTTGCTCGTATTCTTCCAAATCCGTAAGGGCATCTGTCATGCCCCTATCCGACATCTCCTGCCTAATTCTGGCTAACCGATCTGTCGCCGCGGTAACGTCTTCCGCGGTCGGTTCGGTTCTGGCAGAAGCACGAGTATTAATTGTCCCCTGACGCTTCCCACGTTCTATTAAAGCGTCACGATAAGTTTCAAAAACTCTAGTGGTGGGCGAACCTTTTTTACGATTTCTAATAGCGCTGTTAATAGACGAAATCATTTCAGGAGAAACTTCTAAAGGAAGGTCTGAGGAATCGAGAGGTCCTAAACCATCCTTAAACCTGTCAAAAAACATCATCCCTTCTTGTTGATAGGCACTATCTCTAGCTTCGTTGAATGCGTCTAATTTAGGACTATCTGCTCCTAAATCTACACCAACGCCTAAACGGTCTGACTCCTTTTGTGCAAAATTAATTAATTGCTTTAAATCTTTAGCCAAATCACTGTCTGGCTCAATGGGTCCACCGTCCACGGCTTCTCTTAAAACTGCGATAAATTTAGGAACAGTCGAAACATTCCCTTCATCATCGAAGAAAGATGTTAGCTCAACTCCTCCGGCTTTATTGTACAGTTCTTTTTGGCGGGCTCTACCAAATCCTTTTTGTGTAGAAAGCATTTGTGCTAATCGATTGGATAAGTCTAATTTATCTTCATTGTTCATATTTTCCAAATCGGAAGCAGTAGGAATGTCTCCTTTTGGATTATCTTTAGTTTGATTTATCCGTATTTTTTTGGCTGCACTTGGATCGCCTCTTAAAACTCTTTCATACGCCTCAAAAAGAGTTCCTTCCGCGTCAGATAAGCGTTGGTTTATTAAACCTTCGAATATTATTTCTTCTATTTCCGCAGACATTCTGAGCGCGTCCTTAGAAAACTCCGTCCCTTCTCCAAGAGCTAACTTATCTAAGATAAGTCTGTGCATGTCTACTTCTTGCTTTCTAGCAAGCTTTTGCGCCTCACCCAGACTTGCAAAATCTTTAGCTAGAGCCTCTTCCATAGCCATAATCGCAGGATTTTGGGTAAGCATCCCTGCGGTAGGTTTTGCATTAGGATTAGCGGGCAAAGATTCTAATTTTTTAATAAGATCACTGCGCTGCTGCGGAGTATTTAATTCTCCATACTCATCCAAAACTGTTAAAAGCTGTTTAAATCCTGCGGAGGCCCTCTTGTCTTCCCCAACATCTTTAAAAGTCTTCTTCAACCCCTTCCAAAAACCGTCGTATCTAATATTAGGATAAGACGCTCTAATTGCCTTTTGTAATACATTTAAAGTATTTCCGGCGGTTAAAGCAAACCCCGTAGGAAGGAGAACACTACCTCCAATTTCTGCGGCGGTTTCAGAACCAGAGAAGGGTCTTTCCTCCGCCGCCACTTTTCCAAAGAGAGAAGCTCCTGTTGCGGCTAATCCTTCGTAAAAAGCAAATAAAGCTTTATTATCCTTGGCACTTTTTCCCGCGTTTTTTAAAGCGTTTTCTGCTATTAAGGCGGCTCTTAATATTCTTGGAGCAACATTACCTTGCAAGATAGCGGCCACGCCTCGTTGTGCATAATCCTCCATGTTAGGAAAAGGGCCTTGAAAGGGCTTTCCAAAAATAATTCTGTTGGTACCTAATTGGCTAATAGTTTTAATAGCCTCTTTGTATTGTTTACCAAAAGGTTTTATGGCTAAGTTACTAAAATCAAAATCTTGCGCTAAAGCAGAAGCATCTTCCGCTAATGTACCTTGAGGATTAGTACTTGGATTATACTTATCTTTTTTGAGTATTCTTTTTCCAGCAAGCGGGTTCTTTTTACTAGCTCTCGTACCTTGGTACATTAACCTATTTGTAAGATAATCACTTAGCATGTCCGAAGCTGCTTTATCGGCAAAGTAACCGAAAGATGAAGAAGTTAAAACATCTGATGCCATTTCTCCTGCTCGCATTGTTGCGTAAGATTCCGGAGTAGGCAGCTTTTTTTCTCCAAAAAACAATTCTCCAAAGTTTTCTCCAAGAGGATAAGACGCAATACTACTGGCTATACCTGTCAAGTATGGAAGCGCAAATTTTCCCGCAACATATACAGTCTCAGCAGGAACTAAAAATTTATCCATGAGAGGTATGCCCGTTCTTTGCAATCTTGCAGGTAAGACGCTTGTTGCCCTTTTTGTTGCGGCAAAAGACGCGGCAAAAGCCGCGGACGACGGAATGTTTTCTATGGACCTCACGCCTAAAGATTGCAAGAATCCTTTTTCTTCCATGTTAGTCAAAGTTTCTAAAATCTTTTGATCCGTAAATTTTAATCCCGGTTGGTATTTAGACGTACCATTTTTAAGTTCTTCGTAGCTGCCCATTCCATATTTGGCATTAAACTCATCCGCAGCCTGAACGGCAAAAACCTGTGTTTTTGTGTAAGTCTCTCCTGAATCGGACGTAATGACATCCGTACCTTGAAACATCGACATAACATCTTTAAAATATTCCGGAGAAAAATTTACTTTTCCGGTTTTTTCAAAAGAAAGATAATCAAAATCATTGGACGGTTCTAAACCTAACGTAGTAGCGGCTGAAATATTTTGGTCTTCTTGAGAAGGACCGGGAACAATAGCGTCGTCTTCTGCCACAACGGACGGAGACACAAGAGGTTCTTCATTTTCCATTATTTGTGACCCCTCGTTTTTTGTCCAAGTCATTCGCCAAAATCCGTTGTTCTTTCTCTAAAGCGGTCTCCGGGCCACCCATAACTCCGCTGGCATCAACAATTCCCGCTAGTAACGCGTATCCATCTCTAATCTGATAGAGCCTTGGAAGTTGCTGTTGTTTTAAAGAGAGAGAACCTGTTCCAGTTTCCGTTAAAGCGATTTCCGGGTTATCAACTGCCCATTCCATAAGAGCAATTTCTTGATCTAATCTATCTACCAACGTAGCCGCCATACTTTTTGCTTTGTTTGCAGAAGGCGTCCAAAATTTTGCAGGGTCTGGAGTAAGATTTTCAAGTTTTTTGCCTTGAAATACGCTGTCTCGTATGTCTTGAGCGGCCAAAAACACTGTCTCAAATTCTTGGTTTAAGTTATCTACGGCTGTTGTAGCTGAAGTTATGTTTGTGAAAGGCGCATTAAACAAACCAAGACTTAAAGCTTCTACTCCTATGTTAGTTAGTTGACCTAAAAATGCAGCAGAGCCAAATCCAACTAGTCCTAATTTCAACTGATAGGGGCTTTTCAAAAGAGCTTCTAGGGTCGGATTTTTTGAACGAAGGTCAGCTGAAGTAAGGGCTAATCCCGCTGGCGCAGTTAGGTTGTTAGACCTACGAGCGCGTATCGCAGCAATCTGTTCACTATTCAATCGGTTGCCCGGTTGAGCAGTTCTTACACCCGTGTTTGGATCGTAGCTGCTTTGTTGAGGGGCGGTATACATTAAAAATGCAGCATTTACCTCACTGTCTGAATAACCGTCTACTGCTTTATCTAACGTACCTGTAGCATACTTGTCTAAAAGAGCTTGGCTAGAAACAATGCTTGCAACCTTGCCGTCTTTTCCTGCCCCAAAAATATCATTGAGTTTAGCTCTAGCTTCTGCTTCTTTTTCAGAAACAGCAAGCATACCCAACTGATACTTTTCTTTTAAATCTAAAGTTAATTTATCCAAGGTTAATTTTTCGTCGCCTTGTAAAGCTTCATGCGTTTTGAATGCCGCATTAATTTGGAATTGAGCATTTTGTAAGGCACGACTTTTTTCAGCGTCTGTTAAGTTAGAGTCGTTAATGGATTCTCTGAGTTCTCTGTCTAATTCTGACCGAAGCTCCGCAGAAGTGCGATTCTTTGCACCTTCTCCACGAGTTACCATTCTGTTTAAAGCGTTTTGCGCGGCGGTAAAACCTTGCGTATCTTCTCTAGCAATTTCAGAAAGATTAAAGTTAAACTGAGCTAATTCTTGCGCGTTTTCAGCAGTTACATCTAATTTAGCCATGTCAAACGTAAACGCAGTGCCCATCTCTTCTAATCTATTGTTTAAGTCAAGCTCTGCACGTAACTCGATTTCTTCTTTTCTTCTGTTAGAATCGGATTCTTGACGTTGTTCTTCTAAGAACGATACAGCTTCAAGATCATTACTAGCATACCCATCTGTTCTTAACTTTGCTGCTTCTGTTTGACCCGCTTCGGTAGTAATATTAACGCTCTTAACGTCAAGAGTCTTAACCCCCGCTTTAGTGGTTGTTACTTTAAAGAAATCTACCGATTCATATAAGGGAGTCCCTTCAGCTATGACTTCTCCGTCTTCCACGTTAATAACTTTTTGACCCGGACCAAGAGTTATTACTTCTTTTACCTCTTTACCCTTGGCAATTACTGTTCCGTCATCGTCCGTTAATATTTGATTAAGTCCTAGTAAATGCCGTATTGCGGGTTTTTCGTTTCCTCTTGCAATTTCAGTGCCCTCCGCATCAAAGGCAATTTCTCCGACGCCAAGTGTAAGAGCTTGAGGCTTGTTAGCTCTTTCCGCAATTATTTCTCCTTTTGAATCATAAGCTGCTGATCCGGCGGCAAGTGTATACGTGACGGGTTTAGCAGGTGAAGAAGCAATTTGC
>TARA_R110000796_G_scaffold20133_3_pt1 | contig 20154 bp, 16 predicted proteins | sample TARA_R110000796 | Tara Oceans TARA_R110000796 (sample SAMEA4397815) | marine metagenome | biome: Polar Biome; feature: [SRF] surface water layer (ENVO:00010504); material: water (ENVO:00002006), including particulate matter (ENVO:01000060) such as... | depth 5 m
CGATTTTCTTCATCGTGACGGGGGAAAACGCGGTTCGTGCAGGCAAAGAGCCGATCCCACTTGGTATGGTAAGCGATATCCCTTGGATCATCGGCACTTTCGTACTGGCATTGACCTTGAGCTTTCTCGTCGTAGGGCGTGAACGCACGGCAAAAAGTTGGCACATGGCAAAGGTTTGCTTGCCCCAATTATCGTAATCGGCGTCGTGCTCGGGTCGATCTACGGGGGCATCACCGAAGCCGTTGGCATGGGTGTTGTCGCGGTGTTTGTTACCAGCACGCTGCGGGGGGAAATGACATTCGACATCGTGTGGGGCAGTCTAGTCCGCACGTTGAAGTCGACCGGCACGATAATCTGGGTCACTATTGATGCGGCAGCATTGGCTGCGGCATATACCTTGGCCGGAGGCCCGACTTATGTCGCGAACATGATAGTGGGGTCTGGCCTGCCTACAATGGGTATCATCTTGCTGATAATGTTCATCTTTTTAATCATGAGCATGTTGATGGACTGGGTCGGTATCGTTCTGTCCATTGTCGATGATTGCCTGCGGAAGAAATCGGCTTTCTCGGGTCGGTGGACGGGCGTTATATTCCGATCTGGTTCGGGGTGGTCTTCTGCATGAACATGCTGGTCAGCTTCTTATCGCCACCCTTTGGACCCGCTGCGTTCTACTTAAAATCTGTGGCTCCGCCGGAAATTTCGCTTACAGATATCTTTAAAGGTTTTCTGCCATTTATTGCCCTGCAACTTTTGGCACTATCGGTATTGTTGATTTGGCCGCCTATCGTGACATTATTCTTGTGACAGTTCGAATTACGTTCACAAAGCTGGAAAAGCTGTCGTCGTGCCGCAGGTCTGAAGTCGGGTGCGCGACTTTGAAGATCCGAAGTTAAGCGGTGGGGCGCATCGTTGCACCTCGTGAAGAACGCACTTTGCTAGCCTTGGTATTCATGGGTCTAGCGGTGACGTTTTTCACGATGATCGACACATCAGCCAAATGGTTGGTCCTTGCAGGGTTGCCTGCGCTTCAGGTCGTTTTCATCCGCTATGCCATTCATTTCATTTTGGCGTTGATAGTTTTCGTCCCCAGCGAAGGGGTAGGGGGCTTTAAGTCACGTAGCCCGCGCCTTCAGTTATTGCGGTCTTTATGCTTGTTCAGCAGCACCATTCTGAATTTTACCGCGCTCAAGTACCTTCCAATCACGGTGACGACGACGATCATGTTCGCGGGCCCCATAGTGGTAACGCTATTGGCGATTCCAATGCTGGGCGAACGGGTTGGCCGACACCGCATCGTTGCAGTTTGCGTCGGATTTTTGGGAGTATTGGTGGTGATGCAGCCGTGGGGTGCAGAATTTCACCCCGCCATGTTGTTGAATTTAGGCGCACTTACCGCCGCTTCGTTGTACTTTTTGCTGACCCGAATGCTGGCGGGCGTGGAAAGCAATGCCACCAGCCAACTTTGGTCGGCAGGGTTGGCGACCCTGTGCCTTGCCCCTTTTGCGCTGGCGCATTGGGTTTGGCCGCGAAGCTCTGCTGATTGGGTCTTTTTCCTGCTGATCGGCGTGTTTGGCGGTACGGGCCATATCCTTGCTACATCAGCGCATCGGATGGCAGATGCGTCGTTGCTTGCCCCGGTGGTCTATATCCAGATCGCTCTGGCCGCGCTTGCTGGCATAATCTTTTTTGACACTTACCCGACTATCTGGACATTGGGTGGCGGCATGATCATTATCGGCGCCGGCTTTTACATTTGGCATCGCGAACGAAGATTGCAGCGCGCCCGCGGCTCTTAACTTGCTCCGGGGCGGTCGTCTTCAAGATAATAGCGGATATTGTCTTCAAAGCTGCGGTCTGCTTTCAAGCCCAAGCGCTTGGCTTTTTCGGCGTGAATGTCCCATCGCCAGCCGGTAACAATGCGCTCGATTTCCGGTTGTGGGTCCCATCGGATCAACTTGGCAGGTCCAGGCCCGGCAACGGTTGTCATCGCAGCGATAAGCTGGTTGATCGACCATGCCTTCCCCTGCATTTGCTTGACCCGGATTATCCCGATGTCAGGCCCGTGCAGTTCTGCCCCTTTGATGAGATTTTCGACGCAAAGACGCGGGCTAAGGTAGTAGTGCAAAAAATCACCCGCGACCGGGCAAACAGCTTCTTGACCGTTCAAGCGTTCGCGCAGGATAGACGACATAAAGCTGCTGGCCGCGCGGTTCGGGCGGCCGGGTCTTACCGAAATTGTTGGCAGTCGGAAGGCCCGGCCATCAATGTAACCTTTCCGCGTATAGTCATTGAACAAAAGCTCACCCACTGCTTTTTCCATCCCATAAGATGTCTGCGGGTTAGGATAGGTATGTTCGCCCAGAGGGTCTTTTGCCTCACCGCCGTAAACAGCAATTGATGACGTCATCGACACCACTACGGCCGACCCGAAACCAACCGCCGCATTGGCGCAAGAACTTGCGGCAAAAGGAGCCACGCTGGTGGATGCGCCGCTGGGACGCACGCCAAAAGAGGCTGAAGCCGGTACGTTGGACGCGATGGTCGGCTGGGACGAAGAGATCTTTGCAGTTATCAAGCCTGTGATCGAATGTTGGGCTGGTAACATTACTCATGTCGGGCCCACAGGAAGCGGCCAGAAAATGAAGCTGCTGATGAATTTCATTTCGATGAGCTACGCGGCGCTTTATTCCGAGGCGACAGTGCTCGGAGCTGCTGTGGGGATATCTCCGGCGAAAACCCGAGAAGTCATTGGTGGAAGCCGTCTGTCCAACGGCTTTTTCGACACGTTCATGAACTATGCTGTCGATCGCGACCGCGATGCACATAAGTTTACCATTGCAAATGCGTCAAAGGATCTTCGATACGTAAACGCTATGGCGACCGAAGCGGGGGTGGTCAACATCATGGCCGGCGCGGCAAAGCACTATTTTACACATGTCGAAGCCATTGGCAAAGGCGGGGATTATGTGCCGATGATTGTTGATCATGTGGCGCGCTTGAACGGGATGGACATGGCAAAGGAAACCGCAAGCGACAACGACTGACTTCGAGGCCAAATAATCACTGCAATCAATAGGTCGCCCGACCACCGGACAGATCGAACACCGCACCTGTGGTAAAGCTGTTTTCCGGTGACACTGCCCATACGATCATTTCGGCGGCCTCCCGCACCTCCAGAAATCTGCCGCGCGGGATTTTCGATAGCATGTAGTCGATATGCTCTTGTTTCATCTGGTCAAAGATTCGGGTTCGGGCCGCCGCAGGTGTGACGCAATTCACTGCTATGTTTATATCTGCCAATTCTTTACCAAGCGATTTGGTCAAGCCAATGACCGCTGCCTTTGATGCAGAATAAGCCGACGCATTGGGGTTGCCCTCCTTGCCTGCGATCGAGGCAATATTAAGGATGCGTCCATAACCCTGAGCCTTCATTCCCGGCACGCAGATCTTATTGACGTAAAAAGTGCCATTGAGGTTGATATCAATGACCCGGTGCCATGCTTCCAGATCATAGGATTCAACCGGGGCATTCGGCCCGGCGATGCCGGCACTGTTCACAAGGATGGTCGGGGTACCCATACGGTCGCATGTGTTAGCATATGCTGCTTCGACCGATGCGTAGTCGGTGATGTCACATTTGAACGCTGTGCCTTTACACTGATCGTTCAATCCGGCCATCGCCGCCGCAATGTCAGCGTCTATATCCCAACCTGCAACCCGTACGCCGCGCTGCGCCAGTAAAGTCGCGACGGCTAGCCCGATCCCTTGGGCGGCCCCGGTCACCACTGCGATCTGGTTTTTCATTTCCATAGGTCATCCCCTTCTTAAAAAGGGCATGTTTGTTGCCATCACCGTCATGAATTGCACGTTTGCATCAAGCGGAAGACTCGCCATATGCAGCACCGATTGCGCTACATGTTTCACATCCATAACGGGTTCTATCGCCATCGATCCATCCGCTTGCGGTACGCCCTGGGTCATTTTTGCTGCCATCTCTGTCAGCGCATTTCCGATATCAATCTGCCCGCAAGCAATGCCATATGGCCGACCGTCCAATGATAATGACCGGGTCAGCCCGGTAATTGCATGCTTGGATACAGTGTAAGGGGCCGACCCCCAACGGAGCACAGCGGCCGAAACCGACCCGTTATTTATGATGCGTCCACCTTGCGGGTCCTGACGGCGCATGAGGCAAAAGGCTGCACGTGCGGCAATGAACGCCCCCATCACATTCAACTCAAGTAATTGGCGGATATCTTTCACGTCAAGCTCATCAATTACAGCGCCGCCAAGGCTGGTACCCGCATTATTGAAAGCATATCCAATCGCCCCCAATGCTTGGTAGCCTTGTCAAAGGCCTGGTCGACGGCCCGTTCATCTGTAACGTCGCATGGCAGGACCAAGGCATCGTCATGATCGTCTGCCGTTTGGTGCAACGCATCCTCGCGACGCCCTACTAGCCCAACCTGCCAGCCGTTCGTCAGAAACATCCGCGCCGTGGCGCGACCAACGCCGCTGCCAGCCCCCGTGATAAGAATAGATGGCATGTCGGGTGTCTCCCTGATGATATCGTATGCCGCAGGCTGTCAATTTGGTATACCAAATGCAAATTAAATTTGAGAGATTACAACTGATCTGCGAAAATTATGTCAAAAAGTGTGAAACTTTCAGGTGACAACTATAAATTTGATCTAGTTTAAATCGTACCACCCTTGCCCACACCTAATACGGGAAATGAAAAAGACCAAAGTTAAGTTACAAGGTTCCAGTGGGGGAGATACCTTTCTTATGTTGCCGATATCAACGAGGCTGGAACAACCAAAAGGATTCGTTGCGTAAATGACTATTGTAATAGCTGTATCTTTGATCGTTGGGCTGTCATTTCTTTTCACAGTCAGTCTGCGCTCGGGTATGGCGGTCGACGCCGGCCAGCAGGCAACAAATCCTCAGCAGCGTCCGGTATTGGGCGGTAGCGACCCTGAAACCCACGCTCTGCAACGATTTCACGTACGTTATTATACAATGACCTTGCTGTTCGTCGCGTTCGAGATGGAAATGATGTTCATGTATCCTTGGGCCGTCGTTTTTGTAGAAGAAGGTCCGAAAGCATTAGCCGAGATGGGTATGTTCCTCGCAATTCTATCTGTCGGTATTCTTTACGGCTGGAAAGAGGGGATATTCGAATGGGAATGAGCTGGATCGCCAAGCTGGCGGCAAAAGCCCCTGTTCCGATTTTCATTGCACGCGGCAATGATGCGCCTGACGAAACAGACAAGTTACATCTGAATCCGAATTTAAGCATCGTCGATACCCCCCGTGCCGCGTCAATCCTGTTGGTCGCCGGCACCATTCCGCACGCTCTTACGGCGCATCTGCACCGGCTACATGATCAGCTTCCCCACCCTCGGGCGACTATCTTTTGGCATTCTAGCCCGACTGATCAATTATCCAGCGCGCTTGGTGTCACGCATGGCGATGATCTGGGTTCGTTCTTGCTGCAAACCCGCGCGGCTTTGCTAACCGGGGAACGGGCGTCCGAAGCTGACGTTCTTCCGGACGAGCCAGCGAATGTTTGGCGTGGGGTCGGGCCACACGGACAGGGCGGCAAAGGGATGATGGGCGGCACCCCCTACGGGCGGCCGATGGCGATGACCGATGACGATATGCGCGACGGATTGAAGCTGGATGCTTACACCGCTGATTTCGGCCCGTTCCTCACTATGTTGCCTTCGGGTATGATGCTGAAAATCACCCTGCAAGGTGACTTATTTCAAAAGGTGGCTGTTGTGTCCCCCCCGTATGAGGATGCACGGCAGGGCAGAGAAATCCGCACATTGTTAAAGCTGTTGGGGCTGCCGACGCTGGCCAACCGGCTGTTGATTGAAAACGCACACTGCGAAGCGGGCTTTAAACGGTTGGTCACCCTCTCAGGGGTCCGGAGGGCAATTCCACCGGATCTGGGTCGAACCCACGATGGGTCAGATGTGCGTTCGCGCTTTGAACATATGTTGAATGACCCATCCAACCCGCAAAACCTGCACCTTATGGGGCTTGGCCTTGGCGATCTTCTTGCGGGACGCGAGTGGCAAGAAGCAATGCTAATACTGAACAGCTTCGATAATACATCTTTGCGCAAAATATGCGCGAATACCCCAACCGACGCTACCGATGATATGGGTGACAGCTCTGAGCAAGCTTCAGGTGGCCATGAAGGCATGGATCACTCCTCCCATGGGGGGCATTGATGATGATATTTGTGCTGGCTTTCGGTATGCTGATCCTGTTTTTGACTTTTGGCATCTGGTTCGCTGCGGTTCTTGACGGGGTCTTTTCGCGTCGATTGTCGGGGCAGAGCGCTGTTGGGCTGCTTGCCCCGTTTCATGCCGCTGCGGTTTATCTGACACAGCAACGCCTGAGAACCGAGGCCCCGGATCAGTTAAATTGGTTTCTGTCCATCGCCGGGTATCTAAGCGTAGCGGCAATAGGTCTCGCTGTGGTGCCATTTGGGCCTGATCTGGCGGTGATCGGCCTTGATACAAGTGTGGTGTTTTGGGGTGCTTGCGAGTCGCTTATTGTGGTCCTCGTTTTCTTGCACGGCTGGTCACCCAATGCGCCACTTTCATTGATCGGAGCCTATCGCTACGTAGCGATAGGGCTACCGATTATGCTGCCTAGTATGTTCGTTTTGATCGCGGCGGCGATCCCTGCACAGTCTCTGGACCTGCGCGAAATCGTAGCGTCACAAGAAACCATGTGGAATGTCATTCGTCAGCCTCTTGGCTTGCCGTTATTTTTGCTTTTAGGGCTGTCGTTGACGTTGCGCGGCCCGTTTGACTATGCCGACAGCGAAGATCTTGCCGGGGGTACTTCTGCCGAGGATTCAGGCGCTAATCGCGCCGGGTGGCAGGTGGCACGGCTGGCGATGCTCGTTGGGTTTTCCGCAGTTGCAGCTACGGCCTTTCTGGGTGGGTATCTTGGGCCGGTTTTGCCCAGTTTCATGTGGCTGGTACTTAAAACCCTTGTCGTGATGGCAACAGTCATCTGGCTTTCGCATCTACTGGCACGCATGCCCGTCGCGCGAATGTTAGGTCTGATCTGGAAAATCCTGCTTCCTATTTCATTTCTGGATCTGCTGTGGGCAGGATTGGTAGCACTGGCATGACAGACTTGATATTCTACGCTCTATCCGCATTGGCCATCTGGAGCGGCTGGCGTGTATTCCGTGTTGATTCAATGATCCGGGCAACTTTTGCGCTTATGGTTTCCTTCATCAGCGTAGGGGGCATCGCTGTTTTAATGTCCGCCGATTATATCGGCGTCGCCACGGTCTTTATGATGGCGGTCGAGATGATGGTTATGGGCCTATTCATGGTGATGTTCATGATGAACCCCGCTGGCCTTAATCCTATGCAGATGGTCCACCAATACAAGTTTTCAATCGGGGCCGGCATCATGGGTTTCGTAGGCCTTACAACCGCGGTTCTGCTTACGAATTTCCCCGACAATCCTCTGCCAGAAAACCGTGATACCTTACGTGATCTCGGCATTGAATTGCTAGGGGGGTCCATGCTGATCTTTGAAACCGCAGGGGTAACTCTGCTGGCCACGATGGTCGGTGCTGTAGCGCTGTCCAGCCGCCGGGGAAGGTTTGGCGATTCCGATGTGGGTGCGGCACCACCGGGTTTGCATCCCGGCGGAGAGCCCGCTGGCCGTAAAGTTGAAAAGGGCGGTGGTCATGGCGGCCATGGGGGTCACGGCAGCCATCAGATGAACGCTGAGAAAACAAAACCAAACAGCAACGATGATCCGCATGAGGGTCACGGAAACATGCCCGAGATGGAGGCCTGAAATGACCCTGACCGCCATATTAATTGTTGCCGCCGCTCTGTTCGGCATAGGTTTGTTCGGGGCGTTGTCTCAGAAATCGTTTGTCATGTTGATGATGGGCCTAGAGATGATGTTGAACGGCGCACTTCTAGCCGCAGTTGGTTTCTGGGCTTTCACGCTTGAAGGGGCACCCAAGGGACAATTACTGGCCGTTTTGGTGATGGCGGTGATGGCGGTAGAGTTGGCGATCGGGTTCGCGCTGGTTGTCGCGGTCTATCGCAAGCGACAAGCAGATGTCATCGAAGGTATCGGGACCATGAAACAATGATGCTGTGGCTTCTTCCTCTTGTTCCTATCCTCGCCGGGGCAATCATTGCCACCTTGGGCGACCGGTCCCGTCTCTCGCTTGGCATCATGACGGTGGCGACGTTGGGCACAACCCTATTGCTGGCATTGCTCGGCGTGTCACAAGATTGGACCGCGACATTGGTGTGGACCGATGTCATCAGGTTGTCGGCGGCATTCGTCCCAGTCTCTGCGGCAGTGGCTATAATGGTGCCGACCGTTGCTCTTGCGGTGGTTTTTCACGCCACTCAAAATGAAAGCAAGTCCGGACTGGCTCGCCTAATCGGTCTGATGATACTTTTTACCGGAGGAATGGAACTGGTTGTCGTTGCAAATGATCTTCTTACCCTGCTGATAGGGTGGGAGTTGATTGGAGCATGTTCCTGGGCTCTGATCTCGCATAAATGGCGTAAACTCGATAATCCGCAGTCAGGCCTATATGCCTTTGTTGTAACCAGAACCGGTGATTTGGGGCTTTTCGCAGCACTCATGGCGCTTTTCACGGCGACCGGGTCGTTTGATTATGCCGGAATTCAAAGCCTTGGGGGGCCGCTGCAATGGATTGTTGGATTCGGGATCCTGTTCTCGGCGGCGTCTAAAGCGGGGCAGGTACCCTTCTCGCCTTGGCTGTTTCGCGCCATGGCGGGCCCCACCTCAGTTTCAGCACTGCTCCACGCTGCGACACTGGTGGCAGCGGGTGCCTATCTTGTCGCGCGACTGCATCCTCAGCTAGCCGAAGTGCCCGGATTTGAGGCAACAGCAATCGCCATCGGGCTGACCACAGCGTTGGCTGGTGGTATTACTGGCATCTTGCAAAATCACGCCAAGCGTTTGCTTGCTGCGTCTACCTCGGCTCAACTTGGCTTTATGTTTGTGGCCATCGGTGCCGGGTACCCAAGTATCGCCGTGTTACACATGATCGTTCACGCGACCTTTAAGGCACCGTTATTCCTTTCTGCGGGCATAGCGGGCGATGCCGCGGGTACCTACCGACTAGATCGGTTGCGCTTAGGGCGAGAGCTGCCTGTCGTAGCGGCACTGACAATCATCGCCATAGCCGGATTGGCCGGTTTGGTCGGTAGCGGAGGCGGATGGAGCAAGGAAGAAATCATAAAGGCCAGTGAACACACCGGTTTTTGGTTGGCTCTGACTGTGATGGCCGGTGGTGCATTAAGCGCGATTTATGCAACCCGGTTTCAGCTTTTGGCCTATGGTCGTCGCGATAAGGATGCTGACAGTCGTGCAACATCGGTGCCGGGTTGGGTCGCCTTAATTGGTATTGCAGCATTGACCATGATGACGCTGACATTAAGCCTACTTTGGTTTTCGCCTGTGGCCGAAACGGCAGCAGCAGCTTTGGATACTACTCTTCCCAAAGGAAGCTCGCTGGTGTTCGGCCTGTCACTGCTGTTTGTCTTCACGGGAATAGCCATCGGTGTTTATCTGGTGCGGTATCACCCGGCGCTTGGCGCAACGGGGCCGGCTGCTATTGCATCTGATTGGTTGGGTTTACCTAAGTTGATCGACATCGTGTTGGTCCGACCCGCTGACGCTATCGCCGTGGCTGCGGCACGGATGGATGATCGTGTAGTGGATCGGGGCATTCGTGGCACCGCCGCTTGCGGAGACTGGCTCGCCCGAACTGCGGCAAAGGCGGATGATCGCGTAGTGGATCGTGGCGTTCGTGGCACTGCCGTTTTCGGGGACTGGCTCGCTCGGGTCGGCAACCGGTTCGGTGAAGCTATTACCGATGGCATTCCTGAAGCATCCGCACGCCTGACAGACATGATTGGCCAAGATCTCCGACGGTTACAGACCGGGCTATCGCATCATTATTACGCTTATATTATTGGCGGAGTTTTCGCCATTTTCGCCATTCTCGTTGTAGGAGCCTGACATGCTGACACTCGCGATACTGATCCCCTTTATCGGTGCCATGACACTGGCATTCATGCCGAAGATTGAACGGGAAACCGCACGAATTATTGCCGTGGGAACTTCATCCTTGTCATTTCTGCTTTTGCTGGTCGTGTGGGCGCAATTTGACACCGGTGCGGGCGCACCTGCATTTCAGGCGCTCACGGAAATTGAATGGATCCCGTCGCTTGGCGTTGCGTGGCGCGTTGGTGTAGATGGCATGTCTTTGGCCCTGTCGCTAATGAGCGGCGTGCTTTTCATAGCATGTACAGCCTGGCCCATGGAGAACCCCGACAGGCCTCGCGCCTACTATGCTTGGTTCCTGTTTCTTGAAGCCGTGTCGCTTGGTCTGTTCTTGGTGCTCGATCTTTTGATCTTTTATGTTTTCTTCGATCTCAGCCTTGTGGGGATGTTCTTTTTGATCGGGCGTTGGGGACATGAAGGTTCACAACGTGCTGCGTTCAAATTCTTCATCTATACCTTGGCAGGGTCTCTTGCGATCTTATTGGCGATCATCGGACTGGTGCTCTCAGTAGATCCCATAACCTTTGACATGCGCGCGCTGATAGAGGCGCAACCGCTTGCCGGTATGGATTTGCGAGGCGGGCTGATCCTGTTGGGGTTCGTAGTCGGCTTTGCAATAAAAGCTCCGCTCTTTCCGGTGCATACGTGGTTGCCTCCGGCGCATGTCATGGCCCCTGGCCCTGCGTCGGCGATCCTGGCTGGGGTATTGCTGAAAATGGGCACCTATGGCCTTGTGCGGATTCCGTTCCAGATGATGCGCGAAACCTTTGCCGACTATGCGCTGCCATTGGCGATCATCGCACTGGCATCTATTATCTGGGGCGCGGTCGTTGCTCTGGGGCAGACCGATATGAAGCGCCGTATCGCCTATACCTCAATCAACCACATGGGCTATACCGTGATGGGCATCGCGGCAGCCGGTGCATTGTTAAACGGGTCCGAAGGGGCCCGCGAGATGGCATTAACCGGCGCGGTGGTCGAAATGGTGGCGCACGGTCTAATTACCGGAGCATTGTTTTTAATTGCCGGCGGGTTTTGGACGCGCAGCAAAACCTATGAACTGGACGCATTCGGTGGTTTGGCGAATGTCGCGCCTCGGATGACCGTCGCCGCGGTAATCGCTGCCTTCGCCAGCCTTGGCTTGCCTGGCTTGGCCGGATTTGTCGCCGAGGTACAGATTTTCGTAGGAACTTTCGCCGTCTTCCCCTGGATCGCAGCCATTGGTCTTTTGGGTATCCTCATCACCGCAGCGCTATTCTTGAGGCTCTTGCAACAGGTATTCTTTGGTGACCTGCCAAAAGCCCGCGAAGGATTTCCCGATGTGAGCCTGCGCGAGGGCACCGTGCTAGCCGCGTTGCTTTCGCTGGTTATTTTGATTGGCGTGTATCCTCGCTGGTTACTCGATCTAATCGGAAGCGCCTCATCCGCTATGATAGGGGGCTAGTCATATGCCAATCGGCGACTTAGCACCCGAGATTGCGATCATAGTGGCGGCTGTTTTGGCGTTGCTTTTTGCTGCACTGGCCCCGCGTAGGCTACAAGCTGGATCGGCCATTATCGCATTAGCGGGTATAGTAGTAGCGTTAGCGCTCTTGCTGCTTCAGCTCGGCGAGACCCGCTTTACTTTCAGCGGTACATGGGCGCTGGATGGGGCAAGCCTATGGGCGCGGGTGATGATTTTACTTGCGACGGGTTTTTGTATCATGTTGTCTCCTGATTGGTTCCGGACCGATCCCAGACATGGTGAATATTACGCGATTCTCATGTTGGCAGCACTTGGTGCCATGACAATGGCAGGGGCGGGTGATCTGCTACAGCTAGTCATTGCCGTGTTACTATCATCAGTGACGGGATACACTCTTGCAGCATGGCACAGGGACTGGGCGCTCTCGGTTGAGGCGGGGATGAAATATTTCCTGATGGGCGCTTTGGCGAACGCTTTGCTGATCACCGGCATAGTACTGATACTCGGCCTGCTGGGAACCAGTGGGTATCAGGATATTGCCATTGCACTAAAGTTGGGCAAGGGTCTGTCGCCGTTGTTGTTTGTCGGCTTCGCCATGACAATTACCGGTGTTGCTTTCAAGCTGGGGGCCGTGCCCGCACATGCCTGGTTGCCGGATGTCGCAGAGGGCGCACCAGTGCCGTCGGCGGCGTTTCTAACTGTGGTACCTAAAATCGGCGCTGCCATTGCCTTGGCGCGTGTGGTTCAGTTGGTACCGCCCGAATTCATGAACCTGCGGGAGTTGATAGCAGTGCTTGCCGTCGCGACGATGACGCTGGGAAACCTAGCTGCCCTTAGGCAAGACGATCTTAGACGCTTGATTGGGTGGTCTTCGGTTGCACAGGCCGGGTACTTGTTGATGGCCATAACGGTGCTTGGCCTTAGTCCCGATGCCCTGACTGCATTGCTCGCTTTCGTCGCCAGCTATGCCATCGGTAATCTTGCAGCATTCTCAGTTGTCGCACATTTGCGTGGTCGAACCGCTTTGAACGACTACGATGGCCTGGCGGTGCGCCAACCGGTGGCTGCCGCAGCCCTGGTCATTGCTTTTCTTTCCTTGGTCGGCATTCCACCCACAGTTGGGTTCTTTGGTAAGCTAATGCTATTTATCACAACAATCGACGGCGGGTTCCTTTGGCTCGCTGTAGCGGCCGCCGCGAATACCGTGGCTTCGCTTTATTTCTATGCGCGTGTCATGGGCCGCGTTTATTTCGGCACGCCCATTGGCGACGTTGCGGTGTTGGGACGATTGAGCGGTCTCGCAGTGTGGGTTGCCGCGATTGCAGTGCTTCTCAGCGTGATCCCAGTAGAAACAGCGCTGTCTGTCTTTGGAATGAGCCGGTTATTACCCCTCTAAACTGTTTTCAAACATAACCTCTACTTGAAACCGTAAACCGGGTGCTGCAGCCACGTGTGGCAAAGCGCCGTTTGGCCCGGTGGCCAATCCGATGTTGAAAGTCACCTTTTTTTGGGTGGCTCCACGATTCTTCTATGCCCGCAGGCGGGTGATCGACGCGAAAGCGCCGCATGGCTTCCCGATTTTCCTATAATCGAATTATTTACTGCCATTCCAACCTGATAGGCAGACATATCCAAACGGATAGAGCCATCCCCAAGAGAGCAATCGTTTAACCCTAAGCGCGAATGCATCAGGCATGCTTTCTCGAAATGATGACGGAAGAACGGCCCCCGACTGAGGCCAGTTCACCGAAATCGCCGGAACTAGAGCCGGTCAACATGGGAAAAAATGAATGAATATTGGTACCCAAAAAATCGCCTGTGCGGTATTCGCCGGGTTCGTAATGTCAATGGCCAGCATGTCGGCGGCCGAAGCTCTCTCCAGCAATTTCTCTTTCATGATAGTCGAAACCGATGACGACGGGGCGGAGAAACTGGTGAAGCGGGAAACCGTCAAGCCCGGCGAAACTATTCACTATCAACTGCTGCATGAAAACATGACTGAGCAGGCGCTCTCGGGGCTCGTTATAGCGGCACCTGTGCCACAAGGGGTTTCGCTAACGTTTGGCGGACAAGACACATCCGTCAGTGCCGTATTCGAAGTTCAGGCTGAAATGGACCCTGAGATTGACGGGCTTGAATGGTCTACCTTACCCGCATTGCGCAAGGTCGCTGATGCCGACGGCAACCTGCATGAAGAGCCGTTGCCAGAAGAAGAAGTAGCCGCTGTACGCTGGACCCTTTCTCAGCCGCTCGAGCCCGGTGAAATCGCCAAAAACAGTTATCGCGTCCGCCTCAACTGATCTCGCGCTTCAGCCCAAAATTTCTCCCCAGTAACTATCCAGAGGAACTAAACCTGTGACATATCAACCTATTTTTATGCGAACTGCCAGTGCGTTGGCTGTCAGCGCCGCAATCGGTGCCGTGGCGGTATCAGCGGCACCCCAAGCCGGTTCGGTGATCGGAAACCAAGCAATTGCGACCTATACCAATGACGCGGGCGACACGATCACTGTGACCTCTAACACAGTCGAGACGATCGTTCAGCAAGTCGCTGGCGTGACCCTAACCTCGGATAACACCGAAACCATTGCCCCCGGCGGCAAGGCGTTTCTCCCCCACATTATTACCAACGAAGGTAACGGACCAGACAGCTTCACGTTGACGGCAGTAGAGAATAATGTCGGCACTTTGGACACCTCTCAGCTTGTTTTTTACCCTGACACTAACATGGATGGTGTCGCGGACAGCGCAACTCCGTTGACCAATACACCGACATTGGCAGCGGGTGAACAGTTCGGGGTCGTTATCGAAGCCACTGTGCCCTCAAGTGCGACGGGATCCGATACTATTGCGATCACGGCAATTTCGGCATTGGATGGTGGTATTACAAGCGCCAATACTGACACTTTGACAATATCCAACGACGCGATCGTCGAATTGGTGAAATCAATGGTCGCTGACGCGGCGTCGGGTGGGAACCCAAGCATCGTTGATGCCGGTGACACCGTCACCATCAAGTTAACCTATTCAAGCACCGGTCTAACTGCCGCGAATAACTATGTCGTCCAAGACGTTCTTGACGGTCGCCTCACATATGTACCCAACTCTGCGACTTGGTCGGATGCAACAGGGGCGCTTGACGAAAGTAACGGATCTACCGTCGTTGATAAAACGAACGGGTCTGGAGAAACAATCGCCTACGCCTATGACAATAGTCAAACCATCAACTTTAACCTGTCGTCGGTCGGATCGGGTCGTTCAGGTAGCGTGACCTTCCAAGCCGTGATCGCAGACACGGCGAACGCTGGGACCATCACCAACATTGCTACGCAAGAAGTGGATAGCGTTACCTTCCCACCCTCCAATACGGCTTCTGTCGTTGTCGATGATCAGTACAGGGTAGAAATCGCTGACACCGCTATTAACGCCGACAATTCAGTTAATGGTACGGTGGTATCGACGACAGATGATGACGGGTTGAACGATGACATTGTCACTGAATCGCAAAGTGTCGGGCAAGGTGGTTCGATCAAGCACGAATTTGTCCTCACCAACCTGTCGAACCAAACCGATAGCTTCACCCTTCAAGTCGATAACGTTAACTATCCTCTAGGTACAACTTTCCGCTTTGTGGGTGCCGATGGTGTTACACCAATCGTCGGGTCTGTCGGGCCTCTCGCCGTTGATGACAGTTCCAAGATTACTTTGATTGCAACATTGCCAACGGATGTATCTCCTACCGGTGCCGCAGACTACACAGCGACTGTAACAACTGTTTCCGATGGATCGGGCGTATCAGATGCCTCGACAGCCAAGTTTGATGGTGCTGTTTTGCCGTCCTCCGTCGACCTTGAAAATGCTGTGGTCGGCGCAGAAGGCGACGGATTGGCTCCAACGGCGGCTGGCGGCGCACCTTGGGTGACATCTGCCACAGATCCAGGCACACCAGTCGTGTTTGATATGCTGGTACAAAATCAGGGACCGGTGTCCGACAGCTATAACCTGTCACTGGCTCAGGCGCTTCCAGCAGGCTGGACAGTTGAATTCCGCGCTGATGACGGCTCTGTTATTAGTAACACCGGCACCATTCCCGCAGGCACGAGCCGGACATTCACGGCGGTTATAACACCGACAGCCGACGCCTTGCCCGGCGATACCAATGTAGAAATTGCGCTTGCATCAGCAGTATCAGGCCAGGGTGATAGTATCGTGAACCGCGTCACGGTTAATGAAGTCTACGATGCCGAAATCATCGAAAGTCAGAGCGCCCAGGCATCGCCCGGCGGTATCGTTGACATGCTTCACACGATCACTAACAACGGCAACGTGGCCATTACCGAAGCCTCAATCTTGCAAAGCGGACTTACGAATTTTTCGGGAGCAGTTTTCTGGGATGAAAACAAAAACGGGATCATTGATCCATCAGAAATAGTGATCGATAACTTTAACGATCTGACCAACGGAGTATCCGCTGGTGTGAATGGATTGGCACCTGGCGATACAATTTCGGTTATCTATCGTGTGCAGTCCCCGTCCACTTCGACGAGCGGTGTGACCGAAAACGGTACGATCACAATCGGAAATGCGCTTAACGCTGGGGCCGCTACAGACTCCGATCTGACAAACAACTCCGTCGAAGATCGTATAACGATTGTTTCTGGCGACATGACGCTTGTTAAATATCAGTACGTCGACCCTGATTGCGACGGTTTTGTCGGGACCTTTACTAAAACACGTCAGGATGTCGAACCCGGGCAGTGTATCAGGTATCAGGTAGTCGCTGAAAACACCGGTGCGGCACCAGCTACGGATGTCACCATCCTGGATGCCGCACCTGCCTACACGACGGTTACAAACTGCGGTGGTGCGTGTAACGAAACTCTCTTTCCGACAACCAGCACCGCCACAATCTCGTCCGGGAATGTTTCGAGCGACCATGGCTCCGTACTCCCCGGCGGCTTCGCTAGATTAGAATTCACCGTTCAGGTGGACAACTAAGCGAACCCTCTGCGCCTCCGGAACTTTCTAAGCAGTTCGGAGGCGCACTGTTTTCCCCAAGACATTGATAGGTAAGGAATAAGGCTGATGCGCAGTTTTCTTCAACCAATAGTGAGGCGTGCGTTCAACTTATGCTTGCCTATCGCGTTAATGATTTTCTGCTTGCCTCAGCTTGCGGCTTCTCAAGCCGCCCCGGCTGGCACAGTAATCAAAAGTGTCGCCCCCTCCACGTATTTCAATAATTCTCTCGGCATGGTCGAGGCTCTCCTCTCTAATGAAGTCGCGGCGCAAGTCGCCGCGGTTCCCAACCTCGAAGTTTTGGGAAGATCCGAACTTTTTCTGACGCGCGGTGCAATGGCACAATATTATTTCGAGGTATTGAATTCAGGAAACGTGCCGCTTGAGACGCAAATGACCGTCGAAGACCAAGCTCAGGACACAATGGTAAACGGCACGCGTCTTGTTATTGACGCTAACCGAAACGGACGTATTGACCCTTCCGAACAGGCCGTCACGGCGTCATCCGTGATGATGTTACAGCCCGGCGAACGAATTCAATTGATTTATGAGTTTCGCATTTCATTTTCGGCTAAACCTGATGCCGAACTGAGTTCAATGCTGAAAGTTACGGGAAAACCGGTTGGCGAATATGCAAGTGAAACGCTAATCGTTAACAATGCCGCAGGCATGTCTACGGTAGCTAGCAGTGCGCTAGAGCTAGAAAAAGAACAGACCGTTCAAGAAGATGCTTCTGCGACAAAGCTGACCTATGCGCTTCGTTTGCGAAATAATTCTGAAATGGATGTTCAACCATACCAAGAAATAGAAGGTAAACCAATTCGCATTGACGGTGCATCACGCAACGGCGTTCTTTTGCGCGACACAATTCCATTAAACACTAAATTCCACAGCTTTGCAGATGAAGGGGGGATGATGCCTCTTTATCATGAGGCGGGTGCACCCATCCACGACTATCGGACAACACGCCCGGACGGAGAGATTGATGCCGTCGCATTTTTTGTCGATGGACCATTTACCACAGGCCGCTCCGGGGACCCATCGTTTGCAGTTAGCTTGGCAGCAGATTTGGGAGATGTTGAGGTTATCAACACCGCTGAGACATTTATGACTGTCAAAGGGCGGGTCATATCGCTCTATTCCAACGCGACCCGCTACAACCGCAAAGACGCAGGATCAGGGAATTTACGCTTTGAAGATCCCGGATCCGCTACTGATCAGCTTTTTGCAAGTCTAGGTAGTGATACCCGGCTTCGATTGACGTCTGGTGCCTGCAACGCTTCGCAAGAGATCGATGAGACCGTCGTTACAGTTCGCAGTAAGCTTACCGGTGATATTGAGGTATTTTCAGCGACTGAAACGGGGAAGAATACAGGGGAGTTCGTGACGCCCGCCATTCCGCTTGTGCGCATGGACATGCCCGTTTCAGGGGATAATGTAATTGCAACCAAAGACGGTGGTACAATCGTCGCTACGAGCGATTGCGCCCGCGTCACTCTGAATGATGAATTACTGATCAATCCCGGTAACTTTCTTTTCAATTCGCTGACAAATGCCCCGGTTGGGGAAATGACTATCGTAATGATCGATGTTGCCAGCGGGCAAGAAATAGCGCGCAGAACGACTGACCCCCGTGGCTTCTTTGCATTCGGCAATGTCGAGAGCGGTGAATATAAATACGAAGTTATCAATGCACCGGCGTGGGAGTTTCCATCAGTACGGACTGGCTTTCCAGGTTTTGGTCGCCAGATAGACGCGGCTGGATTTGGTGTGAGCTTTCAACATCCAGGTGGGGTGATGAACCGGTCAGACGTACCGGTAGACCCTCATTATGGTGCGCCGGTTTCCCTTGAAAAAACAAGCGACTTCAAACGTGTTACCTCGGGAGAGTTTGTAACCTACATGTTGAAATTCACCAACAACATGCAACAGGCGCTAGTGAATGCCGAAGTCTTGGACAGCCCACCTTTCGGAAGCAGCTTGGTGCCCGGTTCCGTTATTCTCGACGGGGAAGGTTGGGCAGACCCTATAATTAATGACAATGGTGATCTGGTCTTTGACCTTGATGACATCACGTTGTTGTCCGCCCATGAAATGACTTATGTAATGCAGTTCACAGCGGCGGCCCGTGAAGGCCCGAATGAAAACTCCGCGATATTGACTGGCAACCAAGCTGGAACAGGAGTGACGCGCCAATCGCCCTTAGCGCTGGCGACGGTACGTCTTGATAACGCCGGAGGGGTATTTGCACGTAACGGGACGGTAATTGGTACCGTATTCATGGATTGCGATGGAAATGGCATTCCAGGTGATCATAACGAACCCGGAATTCCAGGCGTACGCATTGTGACACAAAGCGGGCTGTCGGTCGTCACTGACATCAACGGCAAATATTCTCTTTTTGGTTTGCGCCCGGTGACCCACGCATTTCAGGTTCAAGACGATACATTGCCCGATGCTACTCAGGTCATGGTAACGCGTACAAATGATTTGATGCGCGGTGGGTCTAGGTTGGTTCCATTAAGAAAGGGCGAGCTTCGAACCGAGAATTTTGCAGTTGCAGAATGCACATCGTCCTCGCTTGGTGAGGTGACGGACCGGCGCGAGTATTACAAGAAAAACCAAAGAGTAAATTCCTTAACTGCAGCTGATTTACCCATCGTAGAGCAAAATAACGCCGTGCGTTCTGTGAGAAATGACAGCGGCATTGCCACAACCACTCAATTGCGTTCCGGGTCATTTAACTCAGAGCGGGAGCAAGGGTATTCCAGCACATCCCCCGCGTCCGATGTCAACCAGACATCGCCCGTTAAATCATTGCAAGATTTAATAAAATCATTTGATGCCACAACTGGGTTCGTCGACCTTGTAGACGGACAAACAGTGCAAAAGCATACGCAAAGTATACGTGTGAAAGCCAAGGCGGATCTTTCTCTTGAGTTGATGGTTAATGGCCGCGCGCTTGGCACAAGCCGTGTAGGAGAGAGCACTAAATGGGACAAAACCGGTGTACAGGCGTTGGACTTTGTAGCCGTAAAACTAACCGCAGGAGAAAACACTCTAACTTTGGTAGGACGGGATGGCTTTGGTATAGAGCGCTCGCGCAGCGAAATTCGCGTCGTTGCTCCTGGTAAACCGGCCAAGATGGAGATCATTTCTGCGCCAACGGCTTCGGCAACGCCAACCGATGTAGTCCCGGTGGTTGTAAGAGTGCTCGATGCGCGCAACAGGCCGGTTTCAGCTTCGGGCATCGTGACACTTCATGCGAAACTTGCACTTTGGGACGTTAAGGACATTCGTAGTGGCACTCCTGGGGTACAGGTGTTTCTGGACAACGGCGAGGCAACATTTGACCTTATCCCGCCTCAGGTGGCAGGGAACGATATCATATCGGTCAGCGGTTCTTTCGGCCGCACTGAAACTTCGATTACTTTCACTCCGGATCTGGATCAGCGTATCATGGTTGGCGTAATCGAAGGCGCGATCGCTTTGGGAGGTGAAAAAAGCAAACTTTTGGATCCGGGGCGTTTCAGCTCTTTTGAAGACACGGTAACCGG
>TARA_R110000796_G_scaffold219009_7_pt1 | contig 20147 bp, 19 predicted proteins | sample TARA_R110000796 | Tara Oceans TARA_R110000796 (sample SAMEA4397815) | marine metagenome | biome: Polar Biome; feature: [SRF] surface water layer (ENVO:00010504); material: water (ENVO:00002006), including particulate matter (ENVO:01000060) such as... | depth 5 m
TTGACTATCCTAAACCTGACGGCAAGTTGAGTTTTGATAAGTTATCGTCGGTATATCTGTCGAATACTTTTCATGAAGAAGATCAGCTGTGTCATTTACATCTAAAAGACCAAAGCATCCCAATATCGGTAAACTTAGTTAAATTTGATGAACCCGCGCAACGTTACTGTCCTGCCGGTGTTTATGAAGTGGTTGAAGAAGCCGGTGACAAAAAATTTGTCATTAATGGTCAAAATTGCATTCATTGTAAGACTTGTGACATTAAAGACCCAAGCCAAAACATTACCTGGGTCACACCAGAAGGCGGCGGCGGGCCAAACTACCCAAATATGTAAGCGAACCAATCGTTAAAATATTGGCATAGTCAATAAAACGCACTTAAATATAGGTGCGTTTTTTTTGTTTTATCGACTATCATTACCCACATAAAATCAAAACAACCTACACCAAAAGACTATTTTGCTGATTAAATCAACTTAACAGCAAAATAACTATCAATTTATTGCCATTGTGTCCGATATACCATAGAGATACTCCCAAGAGGCTGTTGTAGATGAATACACTTACCATTAAACAAAAAATATTACTGACCGTGACGGTTGCTGTATTGCTATCGACGATCTTAGTCGGATTATTAAGTCAACGCAGTGCTAAGCAAATCGTTGAACAGCGGATGCTTAATTCGGAACTGCCAAGCTTAGTCATGCAAATCCGCAATGACGTAGACCTGCAAATTAGTAGTTTAATGAATGCTGCAGAACAACTAGCCAATAGCAGAATGTTACTTGGCTGGCTCCAAAATGGTCGCCCGGCGGACCAAGAAAGCCTAGTCATCGCGCAATTAAATGACCTAAAAAGTCAATACGGCTTAGCTCAAGCGTCTTACGCCGATCGCGAAACCGCAGCTTACTATACCCAAGACGGCTTTTTACGGGTATTAACCCCAGAGCAAGATGGTTGGTTTTTTGATTATCGCGACAGTAAACAAGAGCGCATGCTCAATGTTTTTACCGAAGCCAATGGTGAAGTGAAATTATTTATCAACTACCAGCAACCTAATGGTCGTGGCCTTGTTGGTTTAGCCAAATCATTAGATGACATGGTTAACTTACTGGCTTCGTTTAAAATTGAAGACACTGGACTTGTGTATTTAGTTGATGCAAAAGGCGACGTCAAACTGCACCAAGACACTCGTAAAGTGGGTAAATCTAAACTCAGTAACCTTTACCCTAACGCCAATACTAACCAGCTACTCAACAAAAGTGACTTCAATTTAGTTAAAGCCGATGTCGATGGTCAGCACATGCTGATTGCCAGTAGCTACATTAAATCAATGGATTGGTACTTGGTTGCTCAAGTACCTGAAGCAGAAGTATTTGCCCTGCTACAAGAGTCGGCTTATCAGATATTATTATGGACCGTACTCATCGCCGCGGTATTTATTGCTATTTCGATTGCCGTTGCCGGTTCGGTTAGTCGTCCTATTGCACACATTGCCGAGCTATTTCGTAACATTGGAGAAGGTGAAGGCGATTTGCGCCAAAGACTACCTGTTAATGGTGATGACGAAATTGCCCAGCTTGCCCGAGGTTTTAATAGCTTCATCAGCAAAATCCAAGATACTGTCGTCGAAGTAGCTAAAACCAGTGAGCAGCTTGGTTTATCGGCACTTGATGTATCAAACCAATCCAATCAAACATTAGCTGATAGCCAGTTACAAAAAGACCGTACCATCATGGTTGTTACTGCTATTAACGAAATGGGCGCCACGGTTAACGAAATTGCTAGCAATGCAGCTCAAGCAGCGGTCACCGCTCGTGATGCCGATACTGAATCAGTGGATGGTCAAAAAGTTGTAACCCGTGCACGTTCGACTATCAATCAGTTGTCTAAAGACGTCGAGCAAGTCGGTGAAGTGATTGAGTCACTAGCGACGCACACTAAATCGATTGGCAGTATTTTAGATGTTATCCGTGCCATTTCAGAGCAAACAAACTTACTGGCACTTAACGCCGCGATTGAAGCTGCTCGTGCTGGAGAAGCGGGACGTGGCTTTGCTGTAGTTGCAGATGAAGTGCGTAACTTAGCCTCTCGAACTGCGGCGTCGACCAACGAAGTGCAAACTATGATTGATAAACTTCAATCAGAAACCAGTCGTGCTGTTAACGCTATGGAGCAATCTCGTAGCCGCTCACACGAAGGTGTTACAGCTGTCGATGAAGCAAGCCAGTCGCTAAGTGGTATTAGCGAACGTATTGCACTGATTAGCGATATGAACATTCAAGTGGCTGCTGCGACAGAAGAGCAATCTACTGTGGTTGAAGACATTAATCGTAATGTGACCGAAATCAACGATATTACTCAGCGAACAGCAGATACTGCTCACGCAGCTGCAAATGCGAGTAAATCATTGAATCAGTTAGCCAGTAGACTTGATATCTTAGTGGCTCGCTTTAAAGTGTAGTCCGTAGTTAACTCGCTTTAACAAAAACGCCACTCATTTGAGTGGCGTTTTTTTATGGCCATTCTATTCGGCCATCACGACATGCTTATAGTGCGGGTTACTTAATAAACCGGATAGTGAGCGGGTATTGGTAAGCTATACCATCGTTAGCTTTAACAATAGCGATAATAGTACAAATAATATCAAGCAATGCTAGAGCGGCTAATAGTATGACTCCCACACCAATCAAAATTAATATTGCAGATACCATGGCATATATCATTAAGCTCAATTTAAAATTAAGACAGTTCTTTCCGCATTGATTGGCAAACTCAAATTCATCACGCTTCATTAACCAGACAATTAAAGGGCCTAAAACACTTCCTAGCGGAAATACGTAACCGGCAAAACTGGCGGCATGGATCAATAACCCCATATCTTTGGCTTGCTTGCTAACGTCGTCTATCGGTTCAGTCATTTGATATTCCTTATCATGTTATTTTTATCATATCGTTCTTATCATACTGGGAGGCATTAACTGGCGTTGCCATATAAGCGCATTGCCCAATCTTCTATACTTTGCAGATCTAGTCGGCGTTGTAATGAGTTAACCCAACTTTGCGCTAAGCCTTCGCACCCAAGCAATGTCTGATATTGTTCTGCATCAAATTCAGCTAAAAAATAAATCTGCATCGCTTTAGCCACACTGATATCCGATTTTCTCTCTAGCAGAAAAATACTGTCACTCGGACGAATGTCACCTTCAGACAGCACCCGATAAAACCAACCGCACATACGACTTTCTTGCATGGCTAAGGCAAATTTAGGATGGCCAAACTGTAAATTGAGCTTAAAACAAGGAGAACGAGGTTGAGTCACTTGTAATGTCACATCACCAATTTGAACGATGTCACCGATATTAACCTGTGCTTCATTAAGGCCAACGGTACTGATATTTTCACCCATTGAAGGGGCATCACAAAACGTAGACATTAAATCCCAGCGGCGATATTGACCATAATGCTCACGCGGAAAATGATGCAACACCCTATCGAGGCCGCCGTGATGTTTAGGGTCGGCCTCACGATTGCCGATTACGTGGTCAAATTGCACGGTCAACTGCTTAGCGGCATGTTTTTGGTTAATACAACTGGCAACACCGTTATGCATTTGCACTTGGTCGCCTAAATACAGCCCAGAAATACTCTTTACCAATCGCTTACTCATCCAGCATACCCTTGCTTAAGCATGATTATAGAGTGCCAATATACCCAATTTTCAGACAAAAAAAAGCCTTACTGGGGAAGAGTAAGGCTATAAATAAAATGGGAGATAATATAGCAAAAATAATAGCTGAGAATAGCCTGAACCATTAGACACTATAAAAGTTGTTTAGACGGGCTCATCATAAAGGCCAGCAATGACACTAAAATGACAAAGTAATACTATTTGAGTTATCCGCATACACTTAACAAATACACAATGTTCGTCAGCAAACCATCGCTTAAGCCAAATTGGGTTTAGGCTAGATACTGTTTAAGTGCCTCACCAGGAATCGAGCTTTTTGTTGCTACCGCAAATGATGCCCACAATGCACCTTCATGCATCGCATCTGTAATAGACATCTGCTCGCATAGGCCATGAATAACGCCTGCTGCATAAGCATCCCCTGCTCCCGTAGTATCGACCACATCGGCAATGACAGCTGGCACATGTTGTTCTCCAGCAGCGCTGTACACCATCGCCCCTTTGTCGCCGTCGGTCACAATAAAGTATTCTAATGCATTGCCAGCAATAGCCTGTGCAAATCGCCATGGATCCTGGTTGCAACGACCTTGCATATCAGTAATTGACGCAATCAACACATGACAAGGACGATTACGCTCATCCTTGGCTAATTGCGATATCACTTTGCAGTTAGGGTTGCTCACCATCGCATCAGCTGCCCAAGCACCAGCGCCTTTGGCTGAAGAGTTAATATAAAAAGCATCCCAATGTTGCCAGTCTGGTGGTGCAGGAAGTTCAAAAATAGGTCGCTGAGGTCGAATAATGGTTCGTTCACCATCAGGCGTCATCACCAGTAACATCTCACAAGTATTACCAACAAAACGATGAACTAAACGACAATCAAGCCCTAAGGTACTGGCTTTAGCTAAAATCCAGTCGCCGATGTCATCGCTACCGACTTCACTTACCAGTGAAACATTATGTTGAGCCCACACTAAACCTAATCCCGTGTTTGCGCCGCCGCCACCTAAACGCAATCCACCATCCTGATAATGAAATCGACCACCCGTTTGTAAGGGCTTATCAAGCATTAAAATGCGATCACAATTGATATTGGCAAGCAAAAGAATATTGGCCATGCAACTCACCTAAAAAACGTAGATAAAAAGAGCCTTGAGTATAACAAAAAGGCCGTGATAATCACGGCCTTTGCTAATCTAAACAAGATTACATATCAGTTGCGCCAAGTGGTTGTCGTAATTGGGCGCGCACATTGTCCATACCAGAGTAAAACTCCTTCATCATCAACAACCCCAACATTTTGCCATTATCGGTTACGATCAATTCGTCTGGATTAACTGGGTCATTTTTAAGGGCTCCCATGGCTTTCATTGAGGTCATTTCTTTAAACAACGCAGTGTCTAAATTAACGTTAAAAGTGTCACGGAAATATTTACGCGATAAACGCCCCGAAAACATTCCTAATAAAAAGCGATATTGCATCACTTCTTTTAATTGATATTTTTTCTGTTGCTCAACTGCCATACGACCTTCAGCAATACGTTGTTGGTATTTTTTCAGTGAAAATGTATTCACGTATAGGGTGTCATTTAAAAAACTAAACGAGCCAGAACCGACACCGAGATATTCATCATAATCAATAACATACTCATCAAAACCTTCATCATTGGTTTTACCAAACGCCCAAGCCGACAATTGTGTATATTGCCCCGTTAAGTGATTTAATATCTGTCGATACTGATTCACCATGTCACCATGAGGTGCAGCTAACTGACCTTTGACGCTTTTACGGGTCTGGTGGGTAATCATCAATGGATACGTGGTAATTTGGCGAGGGTCGAGCTTAGAAGCCATTTCAAGATCCGACTGAATAATCTCATCCGTTTGACCACGGAAACCGAAAATGAGGTCGACATTGATGATCGGAAACAATTCTTTTGCCGCCATAATGCGGTCAAAGGTTTGTTGGCCAGAGCCAAACTTGTCTAAGCGATCGGTCATTTTTAAAATGCCATCGTCAAAGCTTTGTACCCCAATCGACATTCTGTCTACTAGGCCTTTTAATTGTTTAAATTCAGGGCTGGCTAAATGTTGTGGATCAGACTCACAAGAAACTTCTTTAATGCCAGGAAACAGATTTTTTGCATGCTCGATGGTACGAGCTAACTCGTCTTCAAGCACAGTAGTCGTGCCGCCGCCAATGTACATAGACTCAAACTCATAGCCCAAATCTTTGGCCATTTGCATCTCTTTGCGCAGCGCGACAAAGTATTCGCGTGCTTTGTCTTCACGGAATAAAAAACGGTGAAAAGTACAAAACGAGCACAAGGTATGACAAAACGGAATGTGGGCATACAACATGTACTTTTTGCCTTCAACAGGTTTAGGCATACGGTCTGTAGAAATAGTGTCGAGACGTAAATTTTTATCAACATAATACTGCATCACCCGCTCCATAGAGCTGATCATCCAATTGGGGACGGTAATATTAGATTGATAAGGTTTAATCAACTCTTGGCTGGCTGATTGAATAATTGAAGACATAAAAAATCCTAACTGAATGAAGCCCTGAGAGCAAAACCATTGAATAACAAGCGCTAATAAAAGACGCATACCATAAGCAGAAAAACAAAATATCACTTTAGAGATAGCTAAAATGTGAGATAGCTAATAGATATGCAAACTAGCACGGTTATCATCGCTCATTTGTTAAGCAGATCATGTTTTAGACATTGCTGTTGAGCAATGATGAAAGGATTATCACGAGAATAAAACAATAATAAAGACAAATAGATAACACTCAGCAAGCGACACGTACAACTAAAGTCAGATACGAACACAATAAACAGCATTGGAAATATTAACTAGCGTTTATTAAAGAGTCACGAGTATGACGCATCAACCAATTTAAATGAAATCATAAACAGAGCTTGCTGATTAGGGTACACAGTTTGAATAAGCTGTTTTAACTCGACCAATGGCAAGCTTTCTTGAGTAGCATGAAACTCGTTAATATCATCAAATGCTAATGGCTCAACAGCCAAAATAATGATATCGCACACCTTAATATGGTTTTCGAGCGTAAACACTTCAACCTGGCTGCCCGGCCGATAATGATTTTCGCTGGCATCACGAATGGTTATCGTCTTCAGCCCCGATGCAACTAGCGGCGTTAAAAACTCAAAAAAGGTAATTTTCGTAGGGGCAGTCATCAGTGGCAACCTTCATTAACACTATAAAGTGCCCATCAAGAGCACATTAGTTAAGCTCAAATTCGCATTATAATCTAGCGCACTCGCCAGGGCTTTGATCAAAGTAGCGTTTAAACTCACGGCTAAATTGAGCCGTACTTTCATAACCCACCTGAGTTGATACCTCTTTTACTTTTAGATTCTGCAGTTGTAATAACGCTTTGGCTTTATTGAGGCGAATCTTTTTTAAATATTGTATTGGTGATGAAGCAGTAACTTCTTTAAAGCTACGATGGAATGCCGATGGACTCATATTCACCAAGCTTGCTAATGTGTCAACTTCAACCGACTCACCATAATGCTTATGAATGTAGTTAAGCGCTTTTTCTACCCTCGATAAACGGGTATGACTTAACGACAACGCATAGAGTGGTGCAGCATCAGGTGAATCCAATAGGCGATATAATAATTCAAGCACTAACGCTTCACCCATTACTTTTGCTTCTAACGGCGACTGCAACGCCTGTAATAACCGAATAACACTGCAATCCATATCTTCAGTGTTATCAGCAACAAAAAAACCACTCTGGCGCGATTCGTTTAAATCTTTAGGGATTTGATGATGCTCATCCATTAAACGGATAATGTAATTGAGTTGTACTAAATCAATATCAACCATCAACACCAGCACAGGTTCTTCAATGCTGGCAAAGGTTTCACATTCTACTGGCAATGGCACGGTCATCACTAATGAGCGTTGGCGATCGTATTCAAAGGTTTGATTGTCTAAATAAACCCGCTTTTTGCCTTGGCCGACAATAAGCACCCCTTGCGAATAGCACATTGGCCCGCGCGCACCATATTGTGAGCTGCGAAACACATGCACGCCAGATAAATGCGTATCATTGACCCCTTCTTTTGGGGCCAACAGTGCCATTAATGTTGCTATCTCACTCATACCCTTCCCCTCAGAAAAATCTATGGTGTCGATACTACCAAAAAAGCAGTAAAAGGTATTAAAATTATCAATAAATAACCATATGCACACAATAAAGATAGGAATAGGCATGAACACGACAGTTCTGTGTATGTTTATTTTGACTCAAAAGGCTATCATAGCCACATGATTTATCGTTGCTGTTGTGTATGATCAATCTATTTACATAATCAGCCACTTATTTGTTTCATCGCTAAACCAAAAGGCACCAATTATGCTTAATTTTGATTATCGTAACCCTACTCATGTTGTTTTCGGTAAAGACCGTATTGCAGAGTTAGACCAACTTGTCCCAGCCAATGCGCGAGTATTAATCACTTACGGTGGCGGCAGCGTACAACGTTTCGGCACACTAGATAAAGTTAAAGCAGCATTAGGTAACCGCACAGTATTTGAATTTGGCGGTATTGAAGCTAACCCTAAGTACGACACACTCGTTAAAGCAGTTGAAGTTGCTCGTAAAGAAAATATCGACTTCTTACTCGCTGTTGGCGGCGGGTCAGTGATGGACGGCACCAAGTTTATCGCCCTTGCAACTCAGTTTGATGGCGACACGGCAAGCTTATTACATCACGGCTTTACACCTGTTCCAGTTGCTAATGACAAGGTTATTCCACTTGGCGTTATTGCGACCCTGCCGGCTACGGGTTCAGAAATGAACGCCTTTGCAGTCGTAAGCTATCAAGGTGGTAAGTTCCCAGTAAACCACCCATGTGCTTATCCAACATTTGCCATGCTTGACCCTGAATTGACCTTCAGCTTACCAAAAATCCAAGTCGCAAACGGTGTTGTCGATGCGTTTGTACATGTACTTGAGCAATATGCGACTTACCCAGTTGATGCCCGCGTACAAGACCGCATGGCAGAAGGTATTATGCGTACCCTCATTGAAATTGGTCCTATCACTGTTGAAGAGCCAACAAACTATGATGCCCGTGCCAACTTAATGTGGAGTGCTACATCTGCCTTAAATGGCATGATAGGCACAGGCGTGCCGTTAGATTGGTCTACTCACATGATTGGTCATGAACTAACCGCACTATTCCATATCGACCACGCACAAACGCTAGCCGTTGTATTGCCATCATTATGGCGCGTGTTGAAAGAGCAAAAACACGCTAAATTAGTGCAATACGCAGCACGTGTTTGGGATATCACTGAAGGTGATGAAGCGAGCCGTGTAGATCAAGCCATTGATAAAACAGAGGCTTTCTTCAAGCAAGTGGGTTTACCGGTACGTTTACGCGATCACGGTGTAACGCAAGAACAACTTGGCCTAGTAGTAGATGCTTTAGAAGCACACGGTATGACGGCATTATCTGAAAGCGGCAAAGTCGATTTAGCCACCAGCCGTAAGATTTTAGACATGGCGTGGTAATAGCTCTTATAACCCAAACGATGCACTTATTCATCGGTGGACTTGAGTGACTATCTGATACGAAAAAAGGGCTTAACAATAGTTATCATTGTTAAGCCCTTTTTTGTTACCCAAAAATGAGCGGCGCACTAGCCCCTATACAAAAAATGAATGCCGTATTAAAGAGAGAAACGAAACCACGCAGCTCGGTTAACGATTAATGCGGCGTAACGTTTGAGAATAAATTCATCACAACGACACCGACTAAAATAAACGTCATACCCACCAGTGCACCTAAATCGAGTTTTTGCCCATACATCACCCAAGCGATAGCTGTAATTAACACAATGCCCAATCCAGCCCAAGTTGCATAAGCAATACCAACAGGAATACCTTTTAGCGCTAAGGATAAAAAATAAAACGACAACACGTAGCCCACAATAACTACAATTGAAGGCGCTAATTTTGAAAATCCATCACTGGCTTTAAGCGCTGAAGTGGCTACAACCTCAGTTAAAATTGCCACACTTAAAAATATCCAACTTTTCATTTTTACATTCTATAGAGACAAAACAGCCGCGAAGTATAAAGATTAAACAATAAAAATACAGCCTTCGATTTTAGATCTGTTACTTAGCTCTGCACATGGTCAATCGCTACTATCTCTTGTATTTACGTTGACTATCGGTTTATGTTGTTAATATGTTAACTGACATTACACCTATTCGACGGTGTAATAAGACTTAAACGATATTAATGATAGGACTTGGTGGTTGAGTGAAGGGACTTACAGCAGTTTTTCTATGTGTATTGTTATCGTTATGCTCGATGCGTATACCTGCAACGACGGCTAAGTTAACAGCCCAAGAAGAAACGAAACAACAAACCAGTTCAGCATTAGAGCAATGTAAAGCCCGTATAAAACAGGTGTCCCCCCAAGCCAGCTTGAGCTTTTGCAGCCAACAATTCAAAATATTAGACATTGATAAATACCCCATCGTTGCCGCCAAGTTACAACTAACCTTATATGATATTTACCAAGAGTTAGGTGATAAGGTAGCTACGGAACAAATGCTTGATGAGGTTAAAAACAGCGCTGCATTTACTCAAAATGTCGATGTTCAATATCTTTGGTTACGTAAGAAAGCCGCGGAAAAACTTTATAGAAAGTCCTATCAAGAAGCTAAAACCTTATTTGAACAAGCTTTTAGCATTGCTAAAACCCAAGAGTCAGATATTTGGTTGGCTAAAAGCTATAACGATTTAGCACTAACTGAACAGTATTTGAATCAATATGACAAAGCATTAAGTCACTACCAGAAGAGTTTAGCGATTAAAGAGGCTCTAGGTAATGACTTTTATACTGCGATAACCCTCAACAACCTTGGTCTGATTTATAAAAAACTCGAAAAATTTAAAGAATCCCAGCGCTATTTTGAACTATCACTGGAGCATTACTTACGCTACACAAGTCATAATGTAGATATTCATGTTATCGGTTATATGTCGCATCTCTACGGAAACCTTGCTGAGATATATAATATAAACAACCAGTTTAATAAGAAAAACTTCTACAGTAATAAGGTCATCGAAGCCTACAACGATAACCTTGTCGGTGACGATAGGCTTTCTGCGCTAATTAATGTCGCGACAATCCATATCAATGCTAATGAATTTACGCCCGCTCTAGATGTCGCCAACACATTATCGGAATATTTAACCCGCGATGACCATTCGTTTCATGACGTAATTTTCTATTTAAAAGCCCAAATAGCCACACATCAAAAAGATGCGGCTCAGGCAATAAAATTTATTGAAAGCGCAATGGACTATAGCGACACCAAACAAGATTCATTGCAAAAAATGAACATTTATCACTACGCAAGCGAGTTATATTATGACAATGGTCGCCCTTATGAGTCCCTGGTTTATCTAAAGAAATATCAACAGTTGCATGAGATCTTATTGGAGAAAAAATACAGTGAGAACATTAAAGTCATTCAAAGCGATATAGAGAATGAACGCGTGCAACGAGCGTTAGCAGAAGAGCAAATTGTCAGCCAACAGAAGAGCCAAAAAATTGATAAATTACTTAATTTAATCCTTGGCATCACCAGTGTTGGCTTGTTAGTCGGCTTTATTGTGAGCTTTTATATTTATAGAAAACGTAAAGCCCAGCAGCATTTAATGACCATAATAGAGTCACATAAGCAGCAATTATTTTTATTATCGAATGACGATACAGCAGAGCAAGACGACGCCCAGCAACAGGAATCTACGCCATTATCGCCTTCAGAATTAACAGCTTCTTTTGCGGAGTTATTAGTGAATACTATGATTGATTGCATCAGTATTTGGGAGAAAAGCACTAAAACTAATAAAGTAGAATTAGCCGACAGAAGCCAAATTTGGACGATATCTATCGATTCTGGCCGTCTAAGAACACGTTCTTTAGATAAATACCTACAGGTAAAAAAATTACCCGCTAATCCACGCTGGCGTAATGTGGTTAAAACATGTCACTTCATTTTATCTGAATGCCACCTCTCAAATGATGATAGGACATTACTGACCTCGCACCTTGACCAAATAATGCAAGTGATCAAGAGCGAGTCATTAGGCACATCGTAATCTGTTACTTTCGGGCTTACCCGCCTTTTTTGAGTAATGGTTGTTGTAGTTTCATGTCGCGTACACTGTCTCTGACTACTGGCTTGAGTACATTTTTATACACACAACTAAATTTTATTCCTTCGGATAACGAATAATCACTTTGTTGTGCTGTCGCAGGGTCTATTCCCACTAAAAAGCTATTGGGTGCAATAAACTTTGGCATTAGATTATTGTTTTGATCTTTGATATTAATCGAAGCGTAAGCATTACACATCGATACAGCCACAAGTCCTGCAATATTGATTCGATTTGTCACGCTATTAAGATCGGGTGAATTAACATTATTGTCTTGTAGCTTCATGAATGGGTCTATCACACCATGAAAACCACCTAAATCATCTATTTCAACTTCCGGTTGCTGCATCTGACGAGTATTCATCGACTGCGGTGCACCATTTGTTGCAGCTGCATGATCATTGTGTAATGTCAGTTGTTTATTCGTCATCCACTTTTCAATATCAAAGTACTGAGCACGGTAATGATACTGTTTAATCATATCCATCTCGCTCAATTCAAAAGTGATTTCGGTTTTAATCGCCGTGCTGACTGGTGTGAGCTCATTAAATGAAAGTTGGTGCGCTGATGCGCTACCAACACAACTAAGCAAAGTGACTAGGGGTAATATGTATTTCATAAAATATCCTTTTTAGAATGAATGCATCATCTTAGACGCTATGCATTTCCATTTTTATAGTCCACTAAATACTAGGGTAAATTTGGGTAAAACACAAAACGCCCCCTTTTTAACCCCCTAACTTTACTGACTTTTTTATCTTAACTGTTAGTTTTAACTCAGCTTAAGTCATTAAGCATGATTCAAACATTTACTAAACCAGAATAAGGAAAGTCAGGATGAGTATACTCAAAAAAACATTAATCAGTATGTGCCTAATGAGCGCATCAGGTATGGTCGCAGCAACCCCGATTACAGCTAACGTTACCGCAGACAATGATTTCATTGTGGTACATTCACCAGGTAATGGTAGTTCACCTACTGTGGTATATCGTGGTGCGAATGGCAGTAATTGGAAAAAAATTGAATCACTCAAGTTCGATATCGACAACTCAGCACAATCACTAGAAACCTGTTCAGTCAGTGTTATTGCATGGGGGGATGGTAAAGTGTCACAGGGCATGGCGGCTATTTTTAAAGGCGATAGCACGATTTATACCGGCTCAGGACATTTTAAAGCACACCAATCTTCGACGCCATCGTCTGGTTGGGCACAAACAGGCGGACCTAATGCAAGTCAAATTAATACATTAATTGCGGACTCGTTAGCTAATGGCCAATCACCTTACCTGTTGCCAGGCTCTGTCGCAGGAGGCACTTCACCCTGGGGGACGATGAACTTCCCTCTAGCCAGTAATGTCAATGTGAATAATTTTCGCTGGGCATGGTCGACAAGTAATTTAGCCCAAAAAACCTATTCTGTATTTACCGCTGCCTGTGGGGATATCGTTGAAGCGGCACCGGTTGCTGTCCATATGCCTGGAGAACACTTCCAATGTTATGGGGTGCGAAAAGCAGATAAACTTCGTGAAGAAACCATTATGATAGAAGATCAATTTGGTAAAACCCGTGCAGTGCTAGGCAAGCCGGTATTGCTGTGTAACCCTTCAAGTAAAATTCATAATGAAAAGCTTTATAAAATTCGTGATGAAGAGCGCCATTTGGTGTGTTATGACTTTGTAAAGCAAAATAAAGTCAAAAGCCGTAATCTTGAGATCAATAATCAGTTCGCACCCGATGAACTAATGAATGATCAACGAGAGCTGTTCTGTGTACCTTCTAGTAAGAAGCACTTAGACCCAATTAAACCAAATAAACCTGGTAAGCCAATTCCACGAGAAATGCAAAGAGCTGAAATGAAACCATTGAAGCAGCGATAAAATAGCCATTAACCAAAAAGTCAGTGAGTAACCTCTCTGACTTTTTAATAATATAACAAGGATAAATAAAAGCTAAAACGAAACGAGTGTTAAGTATTACACGCCCATTTCAATGGCTTTCTTAGGCGTAAAACTACTGCCAATTGAGGCAATAATCACTAAACCAATGGCAGACCACTGCAGCATGGTTAATTGCTCACTTAAAATAACAAAACCAGCCAATGCGGCGATGGCAGGTTCTAGACTCATTAGCACGCTAAAGGCCTGTGTTGGCATGTTTCTAAGGGCTATCATTTCTAACGAATAAGGTAAGGCGCTAGATAACACCCCAACCAATAAGCCAAGCGGCAAGACTTCCCAGCTAAGTAACGCCAAACCTTGGCTAACGGCGCCTACAGGCACTAACACCACTGCAGCAACAGTCATCCCGAGAGCAACCGTAATACCGCCTGATGCCTGCTTACCAGTACGGGTGCCAAATAAAATGTATCCAGCCCAACATGCTCCCGCCCCCAACGCCATTAATGCCCCGACTAAATCGAGGCCTTGTGTACTAGACAAGCTTGGCATAAGAAGCAAAATACCCGCTATCGCACAAGCAACCCAAAACAAATCACTTTTCCGTTTAGACCCAAACAATGCCACCGCTAAAGGACCAGTGAACTCTAGCGCAACCGCAATCCCTAATGGGATACGTTCAATGGCTAAATAAAACAGGATATTCATCCCACCTAAACACAAACCATAAATAATAATACTCTGCCAATCTCGGCCTTGGGGTAAGGCTCTCCATGGACGAAACACCATCCAAAGTACGGCCGCGGCAAAACCTAAACGTAATGCTGTAGTGCCTTCCGGCCCAACCAAGGGAAAAAGTTGCTTTGCTAAAGAAGCACCTGATTGAATGGTCACCATTGCCAGCAAAACACTACCGACAGCGGTCAGAAGTACACGATTGATTTGCATCTAGAATATATCCAAAAAAAGAAAAACCTCAGAGTCGGCATTCTACCTGAGGCAAGTCAAACACGGCAGCACTTATTACCATCATGCGCAGAAGTCATACCATTGAGTAAATTGCGCCAGCCTCTACTTTACCTAGGCATTTTCATAATGGTTTTTGATAGGTTAATTGACCTAATAACACACATTTAGTACGAACATTAGTAACATGGCATGTAAGGCAGGCTTACGCCGACTTAATAAATTTAGCCCACAGCTGCTTGTTTATTTGCTTCATTGTGGCTGCAAAAATTTAATAAATTCGATCTTACTCTCGGCAATTGATCCGTTATTCTCATAACCACAGATTTGATAGCCGCTCGCGATAAGCATCTGCAACATGGCCGGAAACTGGTTCATGGATTTAACCTTAATAGAATTAAAACCATTATCAATAGCCCATGACTCTTGAAGTAGGCGTAATTGAGAGGCCACTTTCATTTGGCGATGTTCAGGAATTACACCACCTAACCAACTGTAAAACTGACCATCAGGTAGCTCATAACCTACTTTAAAACCAACAGGCTTGGCCTCATATCTAGCAACGAGAATTAAATAGTTTCTCCCAGCCAATCTGTTGCCAATGATGTCTGCACATATGACATTTTCAAACTCTGGTGTTAATGCTAAGGCATCCAAAACATCTGATACCGTTCCTGAACCAAATTGGTATTTCATAAGTCCACCATGTGTGCATTGTTTTTAACGTTTAGGTCAAACCACGTCATCCACTCAAGAACTAAACTTACCATGGATAATAAAGTTTAAAAGCGTCTTACAGTCAATCAACCAATTAGCTAAAAATCCAATCATTCAATAATCTACCCGGCATAAAAGCAAAGGTACCCGCGACAATGAGGCCACCACAATACAAAATAAGCATGCTTCGTTTGTGTCCTCGCACATTGCCTTTTTTAATATAAAAATAGCCAGCAGGAACCGCGTACAGCGTTAGAAGACTTAACAAATGAATATAGCCAAAGTGATTCAAAAAACTTGCCCCAAGTTGAGCAGGCATAAACAATGACACAATGGCGGTAAACAACATCAACACCATATAAATTTTGCCTAGTGCTTTGTGTTTAGCTGTACCTTTTCGAACAACAAGTAAATAACTGCCAATGAAAAATGCTGGAACGACTGTGACTAAATGCAGATAAGATAAGTGACTGTAATCCATTTATTTTTTATTCCCTGATAACGACATTGATACTTGCAGAATTATTTAGCACTACGAAGTGGCACTGTGATCATGGCGAAGTTAACATTAATCCCAACATACCAAGGCAAAATCCAAACACAGCCCCCATTGGCGGTGCCCAACGTTTTTCTAATTTTACCTGAGGAGCCAAATCTTGAAATATGGAGTAAAGAATACCGCCCGATGCGAAAAGCATCACTGCAGCAATAATTTCTGGGGACTCTGATAACCACAAATAACCACACATTGCAGCGATAGGGCCTAACACTGCCATCAGACAAAACATGATAATAATTTTTTGGGGCTTATACGCAGAAGAGGCATTTAATTCTCGGTAGGCATTAAAACCTTCCGGCACATTTTGTAACGCGATTAACGCCGCCAGTAAAAATGCATTGTTACTTCCGGTCGCGAAAGCCGCACCTAGCGCGATTGACTCAGGAATAAAATCTGACAGCATTGCAGCAAGTTGAGTGGCAGGGGTATCTATTTTATTAAGGTAAATATCAAGGGCCATGAAGCTAAGCCCACCGACCATAAACCAAATACATGCAGCTAATGGATTAAGATGTGCAATCCCTTCTGGCACCAACACCAAAGCAACAGCAGACAATAATGCCCCACCTCCAAATGCCATGACACTGTGTCTGAATTCCTGTTCAATCCACTCATTACCCACTTTTTCAAAACGGGCAATGATGGCGCCTAAAGGCATAGCCAAACCAGCAAGCAATGTTGATGCTATAACGGTTAGCAGCAAAGACATGATTTAATCCTTTAAAGGGTATAACGCTGTTGTAACCAGCCATAACAGGTCATCAGCATGAAATAATGAAACTATTTCTGGTGATGTCGAACCTAATGAACATCGTAATAACTTTGGCTAGGTTTATTGCTCAATAGCCTGATGAAATGCTTTTATAAAAACATCATAGTTTTCAAACTGGGGCATATGACCCAATCCATCCAACTCAATCAGTACTGAACCTTTAATCAATTTCTGAGTATTAACACCCAAATTTTTATAATCACCTAACGTTCTGGTCACGCCTTCTTTTAACCAACCTTTACCAGGGCCAGTTTTATCTCTAGTACCAATAATAAGTACGGTTTTATTGGTGATCTGCGAAAATCTATCCACTATGTTCTCTGAGAAAATAGGACCATAAGTTAACGCGTTATTCCAAGCAATAACTTGCCAGTCATCCCCAGCAAGCATCCCTTTCACAGGCACTAACAGTTGCTCGTATTCGCTGGACCATTTGCCGTCATAGTAGTTTGCTTTTTGATAATCCCTTGCTTTATCGAGTGTTTTAGCAAGTTCATTTTTATAGAAGAAATTAACGTCTTTGAATTCAACATATTTGCTGTAATCCTCCAAACCAATGGGATTAATTAGAATCAATTTATTAACCGCACTAGAATAATTAGCCGCAAATGTGGTTGCTAGCATCCCGCCCATTGAATGACCAACCAGATCAAATTTTTTGATGTGTAAGCTATCCAATAACAACTTAGTATTGAGCGCTAGCTGCCCAAAGCTGTATTGGTAAAAATCGGGTTTTGAAGACTTACCAAAGCCAATTTGGTCCGGAATGATGACTCGGTAATTGTTCTTAAGTAAATCCTTAGCAACCCTTTCCCAATAATAGCCGGAGAAATTTTTACCGTGCAACAACACGATGACTTTGTCTGCGTTTTTATCGCCAATATCCATATAACGCATTTTTAAATCTTTATTTTGCGAGTTAACATTAAATGTCTTAACGTCAAAGGGATAATCAAACCCATCTAACTCTTTATTATACTTAACCGGATTTGCAGCAAATGCCTGTGATACCACCGCGAATAGAGTTACTAGTACCAAACAAAATTTCTTCATATCACTCTCGTTCAAATAAATTATACATCAACAACAAACTGCACCATGACAGCCATTTTGATTTAAAACAACATCTATTTTTTCAACAGGATACCTACATTTCTTGTCGAACTTGGCCATAAGCCAACATCGCAAACAGTCCTGTCCCGCCAATGATGTTACCCATTAGCATGGGGCCAATATGATGTGACAACGCAGTGAAAAAATTCATTTCCCCATTTAGCACTAGGCTAAATATCTCATTAGATCCGGCAATAACATGGGTAAACTCACCAGCAGCAATAAGCCATGTAAACATAATTATGACCAACACTTCAGATCCTTTCGCCGAAGGCAGCATCCACACCAATGCGGCAATAAAAAAGCCAGCTGGAATGCCACGCATTAATGTCTCTGAAGGCGTCAACTCTGCAACATGGCGAGATATCTGGAGGATAGCGGTGAGGATGTCTTCTGTCAGTATGTTGCCGTGCACGACAATTGCCGCCGTCAAAAACGTACCAACAAAATTTGCTACTAACACAATCCCCCATAAACGAGCGGTGCAAAAAAGACGGCGTTGTGTGGTGTTGGCGAGTAGCGGCAGCACCACGGTTATGGTGTTCTCGGTAAAAAGTTGCAGTCTTGCTAGAATGACCAATACAAAACCGAAAGTGTAACCAAGACTTTCGATAATAGATAAATAAGGGTGATCGGAACCTATGTTGCTACGGATAATACCTTCAGCTAAAACAGACGAGGAAATGCCGATACCAGCCGCGATTCCGGACCACCACAACGACATCAAGGGCCGCTCTAGTTCTTCTTGACCTTCACGCAAAATAATAGAATAAACCGTAAGCGATGAAAGACTGCCATGTTCAACCACAGCTTCACGTTCAGAGCCTGTCAGCGATATTTCTGGTTGCGTCGGCTCACTCTCGCGCACTTCACGCTTGCTAACCTTGTCGCCAGACTTTATATCACTGCTTATTGTCGACTTGGTATTTTCGGCCTGATCAGATCCTGGCTGTGTCATATTGATATCCTTTTCTGGCTTAAATCTAGCTTGATGTTCTATTTAAGTGCATAAAGAATATATGCTTTATATCACCAATTCAACAAACACTAATATCCCGAACAATGGTTATTTACTGCCCTTTCTAGGTAATGAATGATATGCGCTTTTTATTGTCTCATACCCATATATACGCTCTAATTTTCGCACAATAAAATGACCTCTCGCCATATCTTGAAAGTGATCAATAAACAATGTATTGATTATTGCACCACCTGCGGCACCGATAGCAGGTACCGCTTGGGCTGCTGCTTTTTGAGTAACTTGAACCCCAAACTTTTCAGCTATTTTAGTAATAAGTTTGACTAACATAGGCGCTGCTTCATCGGTAATACCTTTTTTAACCATAAACTCAGCAGCTTCTGATACCGATTTTGCTAGGGCGGCTCTTACTGCAAAATATCCGGATTCACTACCATCATCTAAATCACTTTCGCCCCCCAGCGCGAACACCTCCAAACAAGCCATTTTTGTTTCCAGAGTGGTAATCAATTCACCTTCACTACGAGCAATATCAGCGATAGATCGCAGCATGATTGATGTTGAAATAGGAAGCTCAACAGCTATCGCAGCTAATCCAAAGAAACCACCCACACCACCACTCGCAGCAACGCCTAATTTATGCCAAAGATTGGACGATTCTTCTCCGGGAATATCTTTCATGGTAAATATTGCCGCTTCAGATGCTTTAATTAACGATTTCTCTGTCACTTTAGCGATATTTTTATTCCAGTTATCAGGTAGTAACGCTAACCCTTTTTCAATAGGAGTACCGATTAAATTGGTTATTTTTACCGCCAGACCAGGATTTTCTAATAGCGATTTGGCAACTAAAAGCTCTTTTGTATGTGATTCTGAAATATTCAAATAACCCCCTTAGTTGTTAAGTAAAATAATCCTGCAGTTATGTACTGCACTTTAAAAAATATTTAGAACCAATTTGAAGTAAAAGGCCATTGGATGCAAATCAACTTAAAGCACTTATTGAACAATACTCCCTCAACGACATTCGATTCAAAATAGCGAATACGGCTTTATGACTTAAGCGGATCTCAAGTTAACTCAGCAAAAATGACGTTGTGGGCTGCTGAATGATGGGGAAATGTAGTTGAGAGCTATTTATCTACTGGGGGTAGATAATCGCGACCATCTTTAGGCAAATTACTCGCGCCTTCAGTGGTGTCATTTAGTGCCCTGCCATAA
>TARA_R110000796_G_scaffold114745_3_pt1 | contig 20140 bp, 14 predicted proteins | sample TARA_R110000796 | Tara Oceans TARA_R110000796 (sample SAMEA4397815) | marine metagenome | biome: Polar Biome; feature: [SRF] surface water layer (ENVO:00010504); material: water (ENVO:00002006), including particulate matter (ENVO:01000060) such as... | depth 5 m
AACCGAGCTTCGTAGAAAGGTTCGGCACAGCCGCTTGCCCCTGCTGGAGAAACGACGGTCCGCTGTTACTCGGTATCGTCCGCCGGCGGCGCGGGGTCCTCTTCCCGGGGGGCGTCAGCGGCTTCCTCTTCTTCCTTGGGCGCCGCCGGCTCTTCCGGCTTGACGCCGTTGTCCTCGAGCGTCTGGTCCGACAGCTCCGCCTTGGCTTCCACTTCCTCGGCGCTCTTCTCCTCGCCGATCCGGTAGGCGGCGAAGCCGGCGTGCACCACCTGGTTCACCGCCATGCCCAGCACGCGGCCGTCGTAGGGCGCGATGATGGCGCTGCCGGTGTTGCTGATCGGGTCGGTGACGGTACCCAGGATCTCGCCCTTGCGCACCTGATCGTTGAGCTCCACCTCGGACAGCAGAATGCCGCCCTGGCCGGCGCGGATCCATTCCGATTCGAAGAACACCGGTTGCGGCGCGCCCCAGAAGCGGCTGGCTTTGCGCATGTCCAGGTTTTCCAGCAGCGTCTCCAGGGCCTGGACCCCGTAGTCCACCGCTTCGCCTTCGAGACGGTTGGGGCCGCCGGCTTCCATGGTCACCGCGACAATGCCTTCTTCCACGGCGGCGGCGCGCAGCATGCCGTCGCCCGGCGGGCTGTGCAGCACGGTCATGCCGCCGAAGTGCTTGGCGAACGCCACCACCTCGGACTTGTCCAGGTCGGCGCGCAGCTGCGGCTGGTTGATGCGCTTCTGGGAACCGGTGTGCAGGTCCACCAGGTAATCGCACTGGCGCACGATGTTGTTGAACAGGGAGAACGCCAGCCGGCTGGCGGCGCTGCCTTTTTCGTGGCCGGGGAAGTAGCGGTTCAGGTCGCGGCGGTCGCTGAGATAGCGCGAGCCGTTGCGGAAGCCGTCCAGGTTGACGATCGGCACGCCCACCACGGTGCCGGCCAGCTCTGCGGGTTCCAGTTCGTACATCAGGCGCCGCACCATCTCGATGCCGTTGAGTTCGTCGCCGTGCACGGCGGCGGTGAGGCACAGGCGCGGGCCCGGCTCGTTGCCGTGGGCCACCAGCACCGGCACCGGCGTGGCGATGGAGCGGAACGACTGGTCCGGGGCCCAGTGCAGGGTTTCGAAGGTGCCCGGTTGCACCGTCTTGCCGAGCAGTTCCAGGGGTTTGACGGTGTCGGCGTCGTCCTCTTCCTCGGCCTCGGAGGACGACGCCTCGTCCTGTTCCGGGGCGTCGTCACTGTCGGCGGCGGGCGCCTCGGCGGCCACGTCGTCTTCGCGTTCGTTGGCGGTCACGGTGCCGGCCAGGGCCAGCAGGATCAGAGTAATCAGCGGAATAATACGCGACACGGAAGCTTCCTTTTAGGACCGTTTCATGACTCTCGCTGGGCCAGTTCCTCCCAGCGCGCATAGTGCTCGTTCAGGCGTTGCTCCAGTTCCTGCAGCCGACGCTGGGCGTCGGCGATCTCGTCCTGGGGGCGCTTGTAAAAGTCCGGGTCGGAGAGTTCGGTCTGAACCTCGCCCAGCGTCGCCTCCAGGGTTTCAATCTGCTCGGGCAGCGCCTGCAGTTCCAGCTCTTCCTTGTAGGAGAGCTTGCGGCCGCCGCTGTCCTTCGCTTTCGGTTTCGGTTTGTTGGACGGCGCGGCGAGCTTGCCGGTTTTGACGTCGTCGCCCCGGTTCGGTTCCGGGCGCTGGCGCAGCCAGTCCTGGTAGCCGCCCACATAGGCGTTGGGGTCGCCGCCCTCGAACACCAGGGTGGAGGTCACCACATTGTCGATGAATTCCCGGTCATGGCTGACCAGCAGCAGGGTGCCCTGATAGTTGACCAGCTGCTCTTCCAGCAGCTCCAGGGTCTCCACGTCCAGGTCGTTGGTGGGCTCGTCGAGCACCAGCAGGTTGAATGGTTTGGTGAACAGCTTGGCCAGCAGCAGCCGGTTGCGTTCGCCGCCGGACAGCGAGCGCACCGGCTGGCGGGCGCGCGCCGGCTCGAACAGAAAGTCCTGCAGATAGCCCATCACGTGCTTCTTGCGGCCGTTGATCTCGACCACGTCGGAGCCTTCCGCCAGGTTGTCGAGCACGCTTTTATTGCTGTCCAGGGTGTCGCGCATCTGATCGAAGTAGGCCACCTGGAGCTGGGTGCCGTGCTTGACGGTGCCCGCGTCCGGGGTCAGCCGGTCCAGCAGCAGACGGATCAGCGTCGACTTGCCGCAGCCGTTGGGGCCGAGGATGCCGACCCGGTCGCCGCGCAGCAGGGTGATGGAGAAATCCCGCAGCAGCGGCAGGCCGTCGATGGCGTAGCGCAGATGCTCCGCTTCGATCACCACCTTGCCGGAGTTGTCGCCTTGCTGGATTTCCAGGCCGGCGGTGCCCTGGCGGTTACGGCGCCGGGCGTAGTCCTCGCGCATGCTCTTCAGGGCGCGCACCCGGCCTTCGTTACGGGTGCGGCGCGCCTTGATGCCCTGGCGGATCCAGCGCTCTTCCTGGCTGAGCTTCTTGTCGAACTCGGCGTTGGCGCGCTCTTCGTTTTCCAGCGCCGCCTGCTTGCCGGCCAGGTACTTGTCGTAATCGCCGGGCCAGCTGGTCAGTTTGCCGCGGTCCAGCTCGATAATGCGGGTCGCCAGCGAGCGGATGAAGGCGCGGTCGTGGGAGATGAACACCAGGGTGGCGGAGTAGCCCTTGAGGAAGGTTTCCAGCCAGCGGATCGCGTCCAGGTCCAGGTGGTTGGTGGGCTCGTCCAGCAGCAGGATGTCCGGTTCCTGGACCAGCGCCCGGGCGAGCAGCACACGGCGCTTCATGCCGCCGGACAGGCCGGCGAAGTTCTGTTCGCCGTTCAGGTTGAGCTTGGAGAGCACCGTGTCCACGCGCTGGAACAGCTGCCAGGCGCCGCGCGCCTCGATCTCATTGTTGAGGGTCTCGAAGCGGGCCAGGTTCTCATCCATGCGCTCCGCCTGGTCCGGATCGCCCAGGGCGCGACTCAGGTGGTCGTGCTCGTTGAGCAGCGTGCCCAGCTCGCCCAGGCCCTCGGCGACCATGTCGTGCACGCTGTGGTCCTGGTCCTCGGGCACTTCCTGTTCCAGGCGCGAAATCATCAGGTTCTGGGTGCTCTCGATCTGGCCGTCGTCGGCCTGCACCTCGCCGGCCAGGACCTTGAGCAGGGTGGACTTGCCGGAGCCGTTGCGGCCCACCAGACAGAGCCGCTCGCCGGCTTCGATGGTGAGGTCGACATTGTCGAGCAGGGGCTGCTCGCCGAAGTGCAGTTGAATCTGTCGCAGCGTGATCAGGGACATGAAAGCGCGTCGCGTTGAAATGAGGCGGCGAGTGTAACATTTACACTATGGCAATTATCGGATTTCGATCCGCTGGATCGGCCCGGTGATCTCAGCGCTCCCCGCCGTCGTCGTCGCGATCGCGGCCGCCGTCGTGATAGTGGGTTTTGGTCTCTCCATAATGCCCCCGGGTGTCTCCGTGGCGGCCATTGTTGCCGCTGTCGAACAGGAGACCGTCGGCGGCGGATCTCAGGTGAACGTCAAGCTGGTTGAAGGCGATTTCCACGCCGTGCTCGCGGGCCAGGGTATCGATGGCGCGGTTCAACTCGTTGGTGGCGAACAGAATGTCGCCGATTTCCCCGAGATAGACGCGCAACTCGTGATCCAGCGTGCTGGCGCCGAACGCCATGAACAGAATCAGCGGTTCCGGATCCTGCAGCACCCGGGGGTTGTCGGCCGCCGCTTTGGCCAGGACATCGTGACAAGCCTGCAGATCGGACCCGTAGGCGAACCCCACTTTAAGGGTGACGCGGGTGACGGTATCGGTGAGAGACCAGTTGATAAGCCGTTCGGTGACGAACGCCTTATTGGGAATGATGATTTCCTTGCGGTCGAAATCGATGATGGTGGTGGCGCGGATGCGGATACGGCTGACGGTGCCCGACAGCTCGCCGATGGTGATCACGTCACCGATGCGCACCGGCCGCTCGAACAAAATGATGATGCCGGAGATAAAGTTGGCGAAGATCTCCTGCAACCCGAAGCCCAGCCCGACACCCAGCGCCGCGACGAGCCACTGCATCTTGCTCCAGGACAAGCCGAGCGAGCCCAGGGTGATCATCACGCCGATCATGACGATGACATAGGACAACAGGGTGGTGATCGCGTAGCTGGAGCCTTGTTTGAGACTCAGCCGTGAGAGCAGCAGCACTTCCAGCAGGCCGGGCAGGTTGCCGACCAGCACGAAGGTGCCGATGCCGATGGCCAGCGCGGTGATCACATCGCCCAGGCTGATCGGCGAGTTGGTGGCGTTGGCGCCGCTGCCTTCGGTGCTCTCCCAGAGCACAATGGTGTTGGTGTAGGAGAACGCATTGATCACGTCCGCCCATACCCAGTAGAGCAGCACGCCGAACAGCACCACCAGGCCCAGGCGCACCAGCCGCAGCGATTGCTGGTTGACCTGCTGCAGGTCCATCTGCGGCTCCTCGACTTCCACCCCTTCCACGTTTTCCTTGGGTTCCGCCTCGCGCTCCGCCACCGCCCGTTTATAGGCCAGGCGCTGGGCGGCCACCGCCAGGCCGCGCACCGCGGTGGCGTCGATAAGGATCACCAGCAGGGCAAGATAGAAGGTGTCGATCAGGCGGCCGGAGAGGCGCACCGAGGTGAAGTAGTAGCCGGCCACGATCAACGCCACCAGCACCAGCGGCGCGCCGGCGCTGATAAAGGTGATCACCGAGCGCAGGGTGCGGGAATAGTGCTGGATCGGGTAGGCCAGCGCGGTGCGCCCCAGCATCACGCTGATCACCGCCAGCCCGGCCACCATGGTGACCAGGCCGATACGATCGTTGCTCAACTGCGCCGGCCACTCCTCGCCGAAGGCGATCACCAGCGTCATCGGCACCATGGTCAGGCCGATGATCAGCAGGCGCCGCCGCAGTTGCCGGTTATTGTCCTCGGTCCAGCGGAAATGGCGCTGGGCGATGCCGTTGCGCGACAGCAGCCGGTAGCACAGCTCGAACACCAGCCAGATCAGGGCGATCTTGGCCAGCGCCGCGCCCAGCACCGTACTCAGGGTGCCGGGCTGCACCCACAGCCCCCAGCCCAGCAGGCTCAGCACCAGCGGCCCGGGCACGCAGAGCAGCGTCGTGTAGATGATCGCCAGGGGCGTGTGGCGCTGGCTGTCCCGCTTCAGAAAGCCGATATCGCCGTTCAGCGACTTGATACGTTTACGCAGGCGCGGGCGCACCAGCCACAGGGCGCCGGCCAGCACCAGCGGCAGAAACAGCCATTGCCACTTGCTTTGCAGAATGTCGGTGGCGTTGGTGACCATGCGCCGCCACGGCATGGTGTTGATCTGGTCCGCCACCTGGCCGGGGAATTCGGCGAACCAGGCCAGGGACAGCGGCTGGGTGCTGGGCATCCAGAAGGTCTGTTCGGAGATGATGTCGTGCAGATTGCGGGTCAGCTTGTCCAGTTGCTCCTGGGACAGATTCAGGCGCACCAGGATATTGAGCTTGCGGCCCAGCTCCTGATCGAGCTGATTGAGCAGGTCCACCCGGTTGTCAATCAGGCGTTGCAGGCCGTCGCGCAGCTGCGCTTTTTGCTGATCGTCCAGGCCGCTGTCCTCGGGCAGCTTGAGATCCCGGTTTTCCAGTTCCTGCAGGGTCTGGCGGATGTCGAACTGGGCCAGGCGCGCCTCGGTGATCTGTTTGTCCAGGCCTTCCCGGGGTGTGAACTGCGGCAGGCTTTTCTGCTGCTCGTAAAGAATGCGCGATAACAGCAGACTGCCGTCGAGCATCTCGATCTGATCGTTGACGGTGCTGGAGAGCGAACGGGCGCGGTCCAACTGGGTCTCCGCGTTGATCACCTCGCGGATCAGGTTGTTCACGTCGCTGGCGGTGTCCTTGAGCTGGTCACGCACCGCCTCGTTGCGCTGCCGCGCGGTGTCCAGCAGTGGATGACTCACCAGGCTTTCCGGCAGGTCGAGCTGGTCGTCGCCGATTTCCGCGCTGAGTGACTCGCCGCGGCGTTCGTTGATCATTGGCTGGAGGACGTCCAGCCGCGTCTGAATCACCTCGGTCCGTGCTTCCAGCACCCGTTTGCGCAGGCGGGCCAGCTCTTCCAGGGTGCTGGCCACGGACAGCTCCTGATTGCGCAGTTCAATACGCGTTTCCAGCGCCGCCAGTTCCGTGCGCAGCCGGGTGGTTTCGGCCTCGGAGAGGGTATCGTTTTCCTGGTTCAGACGCCGGCGGATTTCGTCGGTGCGGGCCAGGCTGTCGCTGATCGTGTTCTGGGCACGCTCGGGCAGGGTTTGCGCGCGGGTCAGCTCGCCGCTCACCTTGGCCAGGGTTTGCTGGTTTTCTTCCAGCGCTTCCAGTTGCTGGCCGAGTTCTTCCACAAGCGCGGCAAGGGACAGGTCCTGGTAGCGGGCGCGCCAATCCAGCTCGGCGTCCTGGCGCGCCTTGGCCAGCTGCTCCTGAAGACGGTTGCGGTCCACCGGGGCCTGCCGTCTGCGGTCGGAAAGCGTGTCGATCTGTTCCCGGTTGCTGTCGATCTCGCGGCGCAACGTCAGCGTCTGCTGCAGCTCTTCGCGTTCCGGGTCCTCGTCGGCGGTATCGGCGGCGCCGTCGCCGGATTCGCCACCGTCACCGGAGAGCTGTTTCTCCAGGTCGCCGATGCCGGGGAGTGAGAACGCACCGGTCTGCGCCTGGGCCGCCGCCATCGGCAGCAACGCGAGCAACAGGGCCAGTGGTAACGAACGGAACAGTCTGATCAATACAGCCAACACGGAAAGCGCCTTTGGTTTTTTGCAAGCTTAGCAACGGCCGGGGTCCCGGCATAGCCGCCGCCGTCATTCCGTGATCAGCAGCCCCGCCCGTCGGTGATCTCGGCGACGCTGTCCGCCACGTTGTCGTCCTCCGGCGCCAGTTGCCGGGCGCGGCACACCGCCTCCCGGGCCTGGTCCGGCTGGCCGCTGTCGCGCAGTGCGTAGGCCAGGTTGTTCCAGGCCGGCGCCAGATCCGGGGCGCGCGCCACGGTGGCCCGGTAGGCGCGCAGGGCGGCGTCGGTCCGGCCATCCTGCCAGAGCGCGTTGGCGTAGCCGAAACGCAGCCGGCCATTGTCCGGAAAACGCTTCACGGCGGCCTCCCAGTAGGGCAGCGCGCCGGTTTGCATCGGCGCCAGCGCCTGCAGCAGCGGTTCCGGTTGCACGCTGTCCGGCAGGTCGCCGGGCGGCAGCAGCACGAAACCCCAGTAGCGGCCCCGGGCCCAGGTGCGCAGAAAGCGGTTCCAGCGGCTTTCCGTGGCCTGGTCCGTGCCGCTGTGCAGGATAATGCGCTCACCGCCGTCGCGGTAGCCGATCACCACCGCATAGTGCCACAACGGCCATTGCGGCAGCGCCAGGTTCTGCAATACCAGCACCGGGTGGCCGGCCTGCACCTCCTGAATCAACGCCGTGGGGGTGTTGATCGGATAGGCGAGCAGGCCGCGGGCCCGGCCCGCCGCCACCAGCTCGATGCCCAGCGCGCCCTGACGCTCCGGCAGCCAGACTTCGTCGACCAGTTCGGTCTTGTCGCCGGGCAGCCCGTTCCATTGCAGCATCATGCCCAGGGCGGCGGGGCCGCACTGGTAGGCTTCCTGGGGAATAAAGGGCACGTCCAGCCGCTGCTGCGGGCGCGCGTCGGCCCGTTCCGGCGGCGGAACCGTCTGGCAGGCGGTGAGCAGTAGCAGGAACAGCAAGGCGGCGGCCGGGCGGCCGCCGCGCGGGCAGGCGATCATTTACCCGATCGGATCGATGACGGGGAATACGTCGGTGGCGCCGAGTAGATCCAGCAGCACCAGAATCAGGATCACGGCGAGGATCACACCCACCACGCTACCGCCGGCGGGCATCTGCTCCGCTTTCTGCGCCAGCTGGTTCAGCTCCCGGTCGCTGAGACGACCCAGACGTTTTTCCACGTCCCCGGGGGTGACGCCGTTCTTGGCCAGCACCTTGGCGGCGGCTTCATGGTTCATCAGCCGCATGACTTTGCGTTCGGTGGCGGCCCGCTGCTCGCTGGAAACCATGCCATCGGTCGTGACCATGGCGGCGTGGGCCGCGGGTACGAACACGCCTTGCGTAAACAACATAACCAGCGCCGTCAGGACGCCTGTAATTTGCTTTTTCATCGACATCGCTCCACTTAAAAAACGTGGCTCAAGGCTAGCACGGCGCGTTCCTGTTCAGGGTTATGCAAGTTAAAGCTTTGTGATCTTTTACACTCATTTCACCAATCACCGCCGCCTTCACGCCGGCCTGTGCCAAAGCCGCCAGGGCGGCGTCGCGCAGGCCCGGATCCACCGAGAACAGCAGGCCGCCACTGGTCTGTGGATCGGTGGCCGCCGCCAGACGCGGATCGCCGTCGGCGATGTCGCCGTGCTCGCAGCGTGTCAGCACCTGGTCGTTGGCCGGCTTCAGGGTGCTCACCACGCCCCGCGCCACCAGCTCTTCGGTGCCCGGCAACAGCGACAGGCCGTCCAGGTCCAGGCGCGCGTCCAGGTTGCTTTGCTCGCACAGCTCCAGCAGGTGGCCGAGCAGGCCGAAGCCGGTGATGTCGGTGCAGGCATTGGGCGCCAGCGGCGCCATGGCGTCCCGGGCCAGGCCGTTGCTGCGCAGCATGCTGTCGAGCGTGGCGTCCAGCCAGGGGCCACGGCCCAGGTTGTGCATCAGGCCGGCCAGTTGAATGCCGGTGCCCAGGGACTTGGTGAGAATCAGCACGTCGCCGGGCCGGGCGCCGCTTTTATGCCACAGGTCCGCCGGCGGCGCGGCGCCGTTGACCGTGAACCCGGCCGCCATCTGCGGCCCTTCGATGGTATGCCCGCCCACCAGGGTGCAGCGGGCCGCGTTCAATTCCTTCAGCGCCCCGGCCATCAGTCGGTGCAGATCGCGGCTTTGCAGGCGGGGATGGTGGCGCGGCATGCAAACCGTGGCCAGGGCGGAGTGGGGCGCCGCGTTCATGGCGAACAGATCGCTGAGGCTGTGCAGCGCGGCGATGCGCCCAAACAGATAGGGCTCGTCCACGAAGGCGGGAAAATAGTCCAGGCTTTGCACCAGCCGCTGGTCCGCCGGCCAGCGAATCACGGCGGCGTCGTCGGCGTGGTCCACGCCCGCCTCGATGTCCTCGCGGATCACCGGGTCGAGCGCCGCCAGGGCCTCGCTTAACGATTGCGCCCCCACCTTGGCGCCGCAGCCGGCGCAGTGCAGGGTGTCGTCCGGGGCGCCGGCCCGGGCGGCGGCGTCCATGCGCGGCAGCCGGCGGTCGAACTTGTCCATGAAGTCCCGGTCCAGCCGGTCCTTCCAGCGCCACACCCAGCCGCCGGCCAGCGCCGGGCCGCCGCCCCGGCTGCCCACGGCGTCACGGCCGCCGGCGGACAGCAGCGATAGGAAACGCCGTTGCGGGCGGTACGGCTCCAGCGGCTGGCCCTGGGCGGCGGCGGCCAGATTGCGCGCCAAGATTTTCGCCTGGCGTACCGCGTAAACGCCGGCCTTGGGCAGATCGCCGGGAAAGGCGGCGCAGTCGCCGGCGGCGAATACCCGCGCGTCGGCCGGGCTTTGCAGGGTGTCGTTGACGCGCACGAAGCCCTGGTCGTCGCAGGGCAGCCCGCTGTCCGACAGCCAGGAAGCGGCCCGCACGCCGGTGCACCAGAGCAGAAAGTCGTGCGGCAGCTCGCGGTCATCGCTGAGCAGGCGTTGCGCCTGCACCTGCCGCACCGGTGTGTGGCTGTGCAGGGTCACGCCGCGCGCCGCCAGGCGCCGGGTCATGCGGCGGCGCACGCCGGCGGGAAAGCCCGGCAGCAGCGCCCCGGCGGTGACCAGGCTGACGCCGGCGCGGTCGCCCAGGGCGTGGGCCACCGCCAGCGCCATCTCGGTGCCGCCGGCGCCGCCGCCCACCACGGTGATCGCCGCCGGCCTGTCCCGCTCCGCCAGTTCGTCCCGCAACGCCTGCCAGCGGCGGTGAAAATCCGCCACCGGTTTCACCGCCACCGCGTGTTGCTCGGCGCCGGGCACGGCGGTGAGATTGGGGGTGGCGCCCACGTCCAGGCTCACCAGGTCGTATTCCAGGTGGGTGCCGTCGTCCAGGTAGAGCCGCCGCTGCTCGGGCTTGAGCCGCACCGCGCGGGCGCGGATAAAGCGCGTGCCGGTGGCCTGGCAGAGGCGCTGCAGATCAATGTGCGTCTCTTCCAGACGGTAGTGGCCGGCGACCAGCCCCGGCAGCATGCCGGAATAGGCGCTCAGGCTGTCCGGGGAGACCAGGGTCAGACGCAGCCCGGGCACCGGTTTCATGGCCAGCATGCGCAGCGCCAACGCGTGGCTGTGGCCGCCGCCGACCATGATCAGATCCTGGGTGGCGGAAGGGGTCAGCATGCGGTTCTCCTGTCGGTCATGGCGGTGCGTCTCATTGCTCATTCATTCCACGGGCTGGCCACGGGTGGACAGGCGCAGGCGCCCGCGCAACCAGCGCGAGAAGGCGTCCACGCCCAGATTCAGGCCGACGGTGGCGAGAATCAAAACCAGGGTGCGGTCAAAGCGGAACTCGGCGACGCTGGAATCAATATAAAAACCCAGGGTATGAATGCCCAGGATACCCAGCACCGCGGTCTCGCGCATGATGATCTCCCAGCGGTAGAGCAAAAAGGCGAGAAAGTTCGGGTACAACCGGGGCAGCACCTCGAAGGCGTAGCGGTTGAGCCCCCGGGGGCTGTCGTCGCGCAGGGTCAGCCCTTCGCTGAAACGGGCGGTAAGGTGCGCGATGATCGCCCCGGTGTGCAGGCCCAGGGCGAGGATGCCCGGCAGCATGGACGGGCCCAGCATGATCAGAAAGAAAAACGCCAGGAAGAATTCCGGCGTGGTGCGCAACACCACCAGAATGAAATGGCCCAGCCCCCGGCTGACGCGATTGCCGAACAGCGGAGAGCGCAGCGGAAACAGCACCAGCGCCAGCAACGCCGTCAGCAGCAGGGCGGCCAGGCCCAGCACCAGGGTGTGCCAGACCCCGGGGCCGATCTGTTCGGTCCACAGCGTGCCCAGCCACACCCACAGCTCGGCGACACCGCCGCCGTTTTTCAGCGGCGCGGGCACCAGGTCCTCGGTGACGAAGCGCACCAGCGTTTGCAGGCTGCCGGTCCACACCGGCGGCGCCCAGATCAGCGCGGCCAGCAGGTAGACCGGCAGCAGCAGCGGGCGCAGCCAGAAGCGCAGAGTCAGAACCAGCAGAAACAGCAGATAAAGCAGCGCCGCGCCTTCGCCGTAATGGCCTTCGCGGAACGCCGTCTCCAGGTGAAAGCCCAGGGTCGGCAGGCCGATAAAGCCGAGGATCGCCGAGGCGCGCAGCGCGCACTCCAGGCGGTAACCGGTGTAGGCCTTGCAGGACGCCCAGATCAAAGGCAGGCGGGCATAGAAAAAGCGGCCCAGGCGGCGCCGGTCGTCGGGCAGGGCAACCGCCGGCGCCGGGTCCGCTTCTTCCAGGAATTCGCCGAACACCTTGGCGAAGATGCCGGCGTAGGGCAGGGCGATGGCGAGCACGCCGGTGAGCGTGGACAGGCCGGTAACCTGCATCAGCAGCAGCCCCCAGAACAGCTCGTGGACGGCGCGCACCGAGGCGGCGCCGGCGCGCACCGCCCGGCGGTGCCAGAACAACGCCAGCAAAAAGCCGGCGGCGGCGCCCAGGGCGACGCCCTGGAACGCGAAGGCCAGGGTGTTGGCCAGGGCCCGGCCGAGTCCCTCGGTGGCGAGGAAGTCCGGGCGCAGCAGGCCCAGGCCCACGCGCATCATTTCCGCGCCGGGGTCGCCGCGGGTGATCTCCAGATCGGCGCAGGCGAACGCGATCAGCCCGGCCAGCCCCAGCCAGCCGCTGGCGCGGCGCCAGCCGGCGGCGGTGGTGGTGAAGGTCGGGGCGGGGCGGTTCATGGCAGGTAGAGGCGGTCCAGGTCGGCCAGCGTCAGCGACGCGGAGGGCGCGTCCAGCACCGTCTCGCCATGGCGCAGACCGATCACCCGCTCAAAGCAGGCCAGCGCCAGGGCGCGGTCGTGCATGGCGACCACGGCGCTGTCGTGGCGGTGCAGGGTGTCGCGGAGCAGCGCCAGGCCCTGGTGTTCGTCCAGGTTGGAGACCGGTTCGTCGGCCAGCAGCACCGGCCGCTCCGTGAACAGGGCCCGGCCCAGGGCGGTGCGCTGGGCCTGGCCGCCGGACAGCCGGTCGACGCTGGTGAACAGCTTTTCGGCCAGCCCCAGGCTTTCCGCCACGGCGGCGACGCTGTCGCGCTGGGCCGCCGTGGGATGCACCAGCGCGCGCAGATTGCGCCAGGTGCCGAAGCGGTGCAGGCCGCCCATGTAGATGTTGTGGAACACGCTGAGCATGGGCACCAGCGCCTGCTCCTGGGGGCACCAGGCGCACAGCGTTTCCCGCTGGCGCCGCAGCGCCGCCAGCAGGGTGGACTTGCCGCTGCCGGACGGGCCCAGCAGCGCCACGGTTTCGCCGCGCCGGACGGTCAGGTCCAGGGCGGGGAATACCGTCTCGCGGCCGTGGCCGAGCCGGGCGCCGCGGAAGTGGAACAGGGGCGCCGGCGCTTCACTCGCGTTCACAGCGGTTCAATCCAGCAGGCCGATGCTTTCGGCGGTGTCTTCGATGGCCTGGTAGTCATCGTTGTCGGCGGGCACGAAGGCGCTGCGCGGGAAGGCCTCGAGCAGCTCCGGGTCGTCGATCGCCAGCAGCACCTCGGTGACCCGCTGGCTGAAGCCGTCGCCGAAGCGCTGGTCCAGGTCGCCGCGCACGGTCCAGTGGTAGTCCGGGTAGGCGGGGGTTTCCCAGATTACTTGCACCTTGTCGGTGTCGATGTCGCCGTCCGCCAGGGCCTGGTCCCAGACTTGATAGTTGAGCGCGCCGGTGGCGTAGGCGCCGCTTTCCACCAGCGACAGGGTGCGGCTGTGGTCGCCGCTGAAGCCGACCTTGTCGATCAGCTCCTGGGGCGGCGCGCCGAAACGTTCGCGGAAGTAATACTCGGGCATCAGCCGGCCGGAGGTGCTGCCCTTGGAGCCGAAAGTGAACGACGGCTGCTCGGCGAAGGCGTCGGGCAGGCTGTCGCCGGGCTCCAGGCCGGTGCTGCTATTGGCGATGAAATAGGATTTGAAGGCGGTGTCTTCCTGGCCCTGCGCGATGGCTTGCGAGCCGGGCACCAGACGCCGGGCCTGGACCCCGGACAGGCCGCCGAACCAGGCCATCTGCACTTCGTCGTTGCGGAAGGCGGTGACCGCCGCCGGGTAGGACTTCACCGGCACGTATTTCACCGGCACGCCGAGCGCCTCTTCCAGATGCTCGGCCACTTTGCCGAAGCGCTGTTCCAGGCGTGACTCGTCCTGGTCGGGGATCGCGGTGAAGGTGAAGGTTTGCGCCGGTTCGCGGGAATCACAGGCGGCCAGCAGCAGCACGGCGCAGGCCGTGGCCAGAAGGGGTTTGATCATTGTCGGCTCCGTTCAATAGGGAGTATTACCGGACGTTATGATTGCACCGCCGCGTGTCCGGCTATCCGCGGTGGCTCAGGTATTCCATCACTTGCGCCCGGCTGCCCTGATAGAGAATCGGGCCGTCCCGGCGTTGTAGCATGTAATCGTACATGGGGTCGTAGTAGCCGCTCAGCAGTTCGCGGATCCACACCCGGTGGCGCTGCGGATCGCCGCCACGGCGCTGCTCTTCCAGCGCCGCTTCCAATTCGCCGCGCAGATACTGATGGCGGGCGCCGCCCAGCCGTTTGCGGATGCGGTCGAGGGCGGCGAGCAGCGCCTCGGCCAGCCGCTCGAACGCCTGCGCTTCGCCGTAGTGGCGGCTGTATTCGTCCAGCGGCCCGGTGACGTAGTCCTCCAGAGTCACCTGTACGCGGGCTTCCAGCGGTTCGTCGATGACCACGCGCGGCGACTGGCGGATGCGCGCCTGCAGATCGTCCGGCACGTAGCAGCGGCCGATCAGCTTGCCTTCGTCTTCCACCACCACCGGCGCCGGGCCCCGGTGCTGATGCTTGAGCAGGGCGATGGCCAGGCGGTTCTCGAAATCGATCTGGCCGGGTTGGCCCGCCGGTCGGCGGCCGAACGCCGAGCCGCGATGGTGGGCCATCCCTTCCAGATCGATGGCGTCGGTCAGCCGTTCGATAAGACGCGTCTTGCCGCAGCCGGTGCGGCCGCTGAGCACCACCATGGGCAGGTGGCGCAGGTTGTGTTTGAGCCGGTCGAGCAGGAAGCGGCGCATCGCCTTGTAGCCGCCCACCACCAGCGGCACGTGCACGCCGGCCTGGTCCAGCCAGGCCTGGGTGGTGCGGCTGCGCAGGCCGCCACGGAAACAGTACAGATAGCCGTCCGGGTGGGCGCGGCGCCACTCCCGCCAGACCTCCAGGCGGGCGCTCTTCTTGCGACCGCTGACCAGTTCGTTGCCGAGATCAATGGCCGCCTGCTGGCCTTGCTGCTTGTAGCGGATACCCACCCGGTGCCGCTCGTTGTCGTCGAGCAGCGGCAGATTGCTGGCGGTGGGGAAGGCGCCCTTGGCGAATTCCACCGGCGCGCGCACGTCCAGTAAGGGAATGTCGCCGAGAAACAGCCCGGCGTAGTCTCGAGTGTCGTCCATGGCGGGAGATTCTAGCAGCCTGAGCGCGCCCTGGCGCTAGCTGCTGTAAGAGCAGGCTGTGGGAGCGGGCCCGGCCCGCGAAAGGGAGCGAAGCTCCCGGCAGGATCCCAGAGACGCTATTGGTGGTGCGCTTCGAGGTGTCTCTGGCATCCCGCCGGCCGGCTAAAGCCGGCCTTTCGCTTGCGGGGCAAGCTCCTACAATGCTCAGGCCGGGCGCAGCTGGCCGGTGAGGTGCGGTTTGACGCCGTCCTTGGCGACCACGCGGAAATCGAGGCCGCCGTCCTTTTCTTCGCGGGCGAACTTCACCGTGGCCGGAATGAACATCGGCACCTTGAACTGCACCGCCACGGTGAAGGCTTCCTCGGGCAGCTCGTGTTGCAGCTGCCCCAGGGCGCGGGCCTTGGACCACATGCCGTGGGCGATCTGGCGTTTGAAGCCGAACAGCTTGGCGGTCAGCGGGTAGAGGTGGATCGGGTTGCGGTCGCCGGACACGGCGCCGTAACGGCGGCCGGTGTTGCCGGGGACCTTCCATTCAATGGCGTCGGTGACCGGTTCCGGGGTGCCGCGCGAGCCCTTGTCGGCCTTGACGCCGCTGCCGCCGCCGCGGAAGAAGTTCACCGATTCGCTGGCCCAGACCCGTTCGCCGCCGGTGCTGACCACCGTGAAGATGGAAAACTCGTAGCCTTTTTCCACCTGGGTCAGGTTGCCCAGGTAGCATTTGATGTTGAGCTGCTCGCGCTCGGCGATGGGGCGGTACTGGGTGATGCTGTTGCGCACGTGCACCAGGCCCATGGCCGGGAACGGGAAGCCGTCCTCCATCATCAGCGCCATGTGCAGCGGAAAGGCGTGGATGTGCGGGTAGGTGACCGGCAGGCGGCCGTCGTCGCTGAACCCGCAGACCTTGCGGTAGGCGGCCAGGTGCCCGGCGTCCAGGCCCACATCGTTGAGGCGCAGGCCGACATTGGGCAGTTGCGGGTTTTTGCCGGGCTTCACCCGGGCACGCATCACCGCCTTGGCGAAATTGACCGGCATTGCCGGGGCGTGGCGCAGCTCGCGGAAGTTCACGTCACTCATAACAGCGTCCTTGATCTCTCCAATACGGCCGACGCCGCGTGACAACAGCGGCGTCGGCAAATTGGGGACAGTATAGGCAGTGTGAAGAGCGGCCTGGATTGGCCGTATCGCCTGGGGGAGCCCCCGAGCAGGCCTATCAATCCCGGCGGATCAGGTGCGCGGCGGGGTGTCGGAGCGCCACTGGGCCACCCCGAAGTAAATCAGGCGCACCTGTTTCTCCGCCATGATCAGCATCTCGTGCTGGCCGGCGTCGTCGTCTTCGTCCAGCTCCAGCATTTCCTGGGTCAGGGCGACCACGCTGTTGACCACCAGGGACGCCATCATCTGCAGGTCCTCGGCGTTGACCCGCACCAGGAACGGAAAGCGCGCCATATCCATCGCCAGCTCACTGACGAACAAGCGGATTTCACGGCGGATGGCCTGGCGCATGGTGGCCGAGCCGCCGTACAGCTCCTTTGAAACGAACAGGAAATGGGTGCGGTTATTGCGCACGTAGGTGAAGAAGGTCTCCATCGACCCGCGGATCATGCGTTCGTTGGGCAGTTCCTGCTGGCGCACTTCACGCATCATCTGGCGCAGGGTGCGGAAGGACTCGTCCAGCAGGGTCAGGCCCAGGGCGCTCATGTCCGGGAAATGGCGATAAAAGGCGGTGGGCACCACCCCGGCGCGTTTGGTCACTTCACGCAGGCTCAAGGAAGAGAACGGGGCTTTCTTGGCCACCAGATCCAGGGCCGCATCCATGAGCGCCTGGCGAGTTCGCCCCCTCTTGGGCCGCCGTCCCCGAGTCGGAGTCTCTCTGCTCATGGTCTTTGCTCCCGAGTCATCGTTTTTATTCTCCGCATTTTCGCCATGTTATTGAAAATCCCCGGCCGGATACAGACAACTGGTTGATTTTACTGTGTAAAAAAGTATAAGTGTACATGTGTTGACATTGGCGCCCCGCTTCGGTACAAAGTGCACAACTGTACACAAACGGGAGTTGGCATGAACGTCATCACCGCTTCAAATTCACAATCCGGTACTCCGGGCCTGATCCGTCGTCTCGGCAAGGCGCTCAGCACGCCGTTCGACCCGGAGGACTATCTGGCCCTGTTCGATCCGCTGCAGTCCGCCCGCGAAATACGCGCCCGGGTGATCGGCGTGCAGCGCGAGAGTGACCAGGCGGTGACCCTGACCCTGCAACCCAACCGCCTTTGGAAAGGCCACCGCGCCGGTCAGCATGTTCTGCTGGGCGTGGAGATCGAAGGCGTGCGGCATCAACGCTGCTTCTCCCTGTCCTCGGCCCCCGGCGGCGCGCCCACCATCAGCGTGAAGCGCCAGGGCCGGGGCGGCGTCAGCGACCATCTGGTCAACCGTTGCCGGGAGGGCGACCTGCTCACCCTGGCCGAACCGGCCGGCGAATTCGTGCTGCCGGACCCGGTGCCGAAGCGCCTTCTGATGGTCACCGCGGGCTCCGGGATTACACCTGTTCACAGTATCGTGAAGTCCCTGCTCGCGTCCAACTTCGACGGCAAAGTGACCTGGGTGCACTTCGAACGCCGCTACCGGGACCTGATGCTGAGCGACTCCCTGGCGCAATTGCGCCGCGATCCGCGCCTCGACCTGCGTCTCGTCCTCAGCGGCGACAGCCCGCGCGACGGCGACCAGGCCGGCCGTCTGGATGAACACTGGCTCACGGATAACATCGCCGATGCCGCCGCGCACACCGTTTTCACCTGCGGGCCGGCCGGCTTTCTCGACACGGTGATGGATTGGCACGGCGAACACGGCCGCGCGCCGCTGTTCCATGAGCGTTTCAAAGCGGCGCCGGTGGTGGCCGGTGAAGGCGGCCGGCTGTACTTCTCGCGCACCGGCGGCCAGGCCGAGGCCGCCGCCGGGGTGTCGCTGCTGGAAGCGGCGGAGCAGGCCGGCCTCAAGCCCAAGCACGGTTGCCGCATGGGCATCTGCCACACCTGCAAGTGCAAGGTGAGCAAGGGCCGGGTGCGCGACCTGCAGAGCGGCGAAAGCCGCGAGTTGAACGGCCAGGAAGTTCGTATTTGTGTCCACGCCGCCGAGGGCGACGTGGAACTGGATCTCTAAGGAGGCACGCTATGAATGCCAAAGTAGATCATTTCGACCCCATCGTATTCGAACGCCCGGGCGTGACGCTGACGCGCTCCCAGGTGGATGCCTTCGGCCGCGAAATCGACGCCCTGCGTGAAGAGATCATGGCGGATCTGGGCGAGCAGGACGCGCGCTACATCCGCCGTCTGGTGCGCACCCAGAAAGGCATGGAACTGGCCGGCCGCGGCCTGCTGTTCCTGGGCGTGCTGCCGCCGGCCTGGCTGGCCGGCACCGCGCTGCTGTCGGTGTCCAAGATTCTGGAAAACATGGAAATCGGCCATAACGTGATGCACGCCCAGTGGGACTGGCTGGGCGACCCGGCGCTGGATTCCTCCACCTACGACTGGGACAACACCTGCCCGGCGGAGCAGTGGAAGCATTCGCACAACTACATGCACCACACCTTCACCAACGTGGTCGGCAAGGACCGGGACGTGGGCTACGGCATCATGCGCATGTCCGAAGAGCAGCGCTGGAACCCGGCCTACCTGTTCCAGCCCGCCTATAACTGGGTGCTGGCCTCGTTGTTCCAGTGGGGCGTGGCGTTCCACGACCTGGAAGTGGAGCGCGTGCTCAAGGGCGAGAAAAGCTTCGCCGAATACCGCGCGCAGCGCCGCAAGATCATGAAGAAGGTGCGCAAGCAGGTGGGTAAGGACTATCTGCTGTTCCCGCTGCTGGCCGGCCCGTTCGCCCCCTGGGTGCTGGCGGGCAACGCCACCGCCAACCTGACCCGCAACCTGTGGTCGTACCTGATCATTTTCTGCGGCCATTTCACCGAGCACGCGGAAATGTTCAGCGAGGCGGAAATCGAGAACGAGACCCGCGGCCAGTGGTACCTGCGCCAACTGCTGGGCTCCTCCAACCTGGAAGGCGGCCCGCTGTTCCACATCATGTCCGGCAACCTCAGCCACCAGATCGAGCACCACCTGTTCCCGGACATGCCGTCCAACCGCTACAAGCAGGTGGCGCCCAAGGTGCGCGAGATTGCCGAGCGCTACGGTCTGCACTACAACAGCGGCCGTCTGAGCCGCCAGTTCGGCACCGTGCTCAAGCGGATTAACCGCCTGGCGCTGCCGTCCCGGCGCAAGCCGAAAAACGCCACGGTGTGAAGCGGTTCCGGGTCCCCGGACGGTGTGCTAGTCTCACCACTTGGTATTTACCGTTTGGGGAAGTCGCAACAGGATGGCAGAACTGACCGATTCCGGCGTGCTTCTGCGCATGGCCTACCGGGCCATGCTCAACGCCGGCATTGATGCCGACGCGGTACTGGCCGAGCTGGGCCTGGACCCGTCCATATTGAACGTGCCGGATCTGCGCACGCCCCACGATGGCCAGGAATGGTTCTGGGAGGCGTTGGCGAAGGTCTCCAACGACGAGCATGTGGGCCTGCATCTGGGCAAGCACATGCCCGTCTACAAGGGCCAGGTGCTGGAGTATCTGTTTCTCTCCAGCCCCACCTTCGGCGAGGGCCTGCACCGCGCGCTCAGCTACCAGCGGCTGCTCTCCGACGCGGCCCGGGCCGAACTGTTCGAAGAGGGCGAGCGGGTCTTCCTGCGTCAGCCGTTCTGGGGCCGCCGCCTGGCGCACCTCAACGAATGCGTGATGATGGGGCTGATCAAATTCTTCCGCTTCGTCACCGACGACGCCTTCGAGCCCCTGGAAGTCCACTTCGGCCACGAACACCACGCCGACAAGGCCGAATACGAGCGCGCCTTCGGCTGCCCGGTGAAATTCGGCATGCCGTCCGTGGGCGTCTATTTCGACTCCCGCCTGATGGCGCTGCCCTCCGCCCACCACGAGCCGGAGTTGCTGCGTCTGCACGAGCAGCTCGCCAGCGAGCAGGTGGCGCGCCTGGAGAAGCAGGACCTGGTGGCCCAGGTCAACCGGCTGATCGCCGAGCTGCTGGAATCCGGCCACGCCAACCTGGAAGAAGTGGCCGAGCGCCTGGGCATCAAAGCCCGTCAGCTGCGCACCCGGCTCGCCGACGCCGGCACCAACTTCAACCAGCTGGTGGCCGACTACCGCTGCAAGCTGGCCAAGCGCCTGCTGGCCGGCACCGACGAATCCATCGACGAAATCGTCTACCTCACCGGCTTCTCCGAACCCTCCACCTTCTACCGCGCCTTCAAGCGCTGGGTGGGCATGACCCCCATCGAGTACCGCAAACTCAAAGCCGAAGAAGACGCCGCCGAAGCCGCCGCCAAACTCTGATTCTTGCTGGAGCGGGCCCACCCGATCCCGGTGCTCCTTTGGAAATTGAAAGGTCCTAGCGCCTCTCTGAAAGGGTGGATCTGACCCGTGGCGGTGACGCTACCCAGTGAGCGGGGCAATGGTGGTGC
>TARA_R110000796_G_scaffold11041_5_pt1 | contig 20136 bp, 23 predicted proteins | sample TARA_R110000796 | Tara Oceans TARA_R110000796 (sample SAMEA4397815) | marine metagenome | biome: Polar Biome; feature: [SRF] surface water layer (ENVO:00010504); material: water (ENVO:00002006), including particulate matter (ENVO:01000060) such as... | depth 5 m
GCAACATTAATAAAAGGTTTAACAGAAACTGCTCGTGATACCGTAAGAGCTCATTTGGTATATGGTGTTGAAAATGGTATTAACCCAAGAAAAGTTGCATTACAACTACTGGGTCAAAAAGGAAGAGACGGTGTACGACGTGGCGGTGTAATAGGTTTAACACCAAAGCAACTACAAACAGTTCAATCGTATCGTGCTGCTCTTGAAAGCGGTGATTATTCAAATGCGCTTGGTAGATCTCTTCGTAATAAACGTTATGACAAAATGCTTAAATCAGGAAAGAAACTAGATACGGCAACAGTTGATAAGATTGTTGATTCGTATTCTAATAATAGTTTAAAATATCGAGCAACCGTTATAGCTGAACAAGAAACACGTGTCGCAATGGCAGAAGCCAGAACTGAGACGTTTAGACAGACCGTTGAAAAAGGTTATCTAAATAACGATGAAATACGTAGATTCTGGATAACAAGACGAGACTCTAGAGTTAGAGACTCACACGATAGAATCCCCGGAATGAACAAAGACGGTGTCAATCTTAATCAACCATTTAACACTCCTGACGGCGCAGTGTATGACGCACCGCATGGTGTTGGTTGTCGCTGTTATGTTGATGTTCGTATAACCGTTAACAGATAAAGTTAATAAATAATAGAAATAACTTAGATAAGGATGTAAAAATGTCTTTTGTAAAAATAAAAGATCAGGTAACTAAGGGTGGTAAAAACAAACCTTTGTTCTCCTCAAACTTTCGCGTAAAACTACATGAAGATGATTTATCAGCTAAATCTTTATCTTCGTTAGTTAAAGCAGATGATAATGATAGTCAAGATATAGGCTATTTGTCAGGATACATGAGCACTTGGGGTAACTCAGACTCAGTTGGCGATATTGTACGTAAAGGTGCTTTTACTAAAACGCTAACAGAACGTAGACCAAGAGTACTTTGGCAACATGACGCATATAAGCCAATCGGTGTTATCAAAGAAGCCTATGAAGATGAAAAAGGTTTGTTTGCAGTTATTGCGTTAAATCTTGATACTCAGTTAGGTTTAGAAACATATAACCTATATAAGTCTGGTTCAATGGATTCATTCTCAGTTGGTATTCAGCTTGAGAAGTACAATGTTATTAAAGCTGACGACGGATCTTCTGCTTATGAAATCCTTGAGACAAAACTTTGGGAAGTAAGCGCTGTAACTTTTCCTGCTAATGAACAAGCAATCGTTACCTCAGTAAAGGAACATTATTCCGAATCAATCGCAAAGAATACTGACTTGGTAACAAACGAACTTGAAAAAACTGAAAGCATTGACGATTTGATCTCAGCATTACAAGACGTTAAGAAATCAAACGATACAAGCATTGGTGACTTCTTCTTTGAGAAAAGTGTTGAGTCCGCTGAAGAGATTATCGAAGTTGCTAACAACGCGGTTGAATCAACTAAATCAAAAGAACAACAACTTAGCGATATTTTAAGATTGCTAGATTAAAGTATTATAAATAAACTTATCAACAAAGTTAACAACAAACATTACACTACTTGCACGTTGACCCGGACTTCCAGTCGACAAACATTTAGCCGTAGCAATACTAATACGAACAGCCGATTAACATAATCACTGATCTTCAATAAAAAACATAAAGGAAATAAACTATGTCAGATATGACTCAAAAAGCTCGTGACCTCATCAAAGAAATCAATGTTGAGTTCGAAAACGAGTACAAGCCACGTCTAGAAGCTTTGGAAAAAGCAACTGCCGATGGTACTCCAGTAGACACAATCAAAGCATCAATCGATGCAGTTGACAACCGTCTAAACGCAATGCAACGCGATCTTGATGCTGCTCAATCAGAAATGAAATCTGCTCACTTTGGTGGCGAAGCTGCTTCTGTAAGTCTTGAAAAAGAATATGCTGAAATCGTAAGCGCTAAGTTGCTTAAATCTAAGTCTCCTTCTTTAACTACCGCTGAGCAAGCTGTTGTTGCTGAGTACACAAAATCCATGAATGTTGGCACTGCTAACAACGGTGGTGTTTTGGTACCAACTGATACTGCTACTTCTATCCAGCGTCAAATCGAAGCAATCGTTCCTTTCTTGGCCATTGCTAACGTTCGCCAGACTTCTTTTGCTGAGACTTCTTTCTTAGTACAAACTGGTAAATCTGCTGCTGCTGCAGGTACTGAAACTTCTGGTGCAAGCGATACAACTGCTCCTACCATTGAAGAAGTTCTTATCCGCGCTGGTCACATCGAAGCTGAACCACATGTAACTCGTGAGTTGCTTGAAGATTCTGCTGTAGACGTAATGAGCTTCATCCAGTCTGATATTGCTGAGACAATCGGTGATACTTTCGGTGCTCAAATCGTTGCTGCTTTATTGGCTGCTGGCGGAGCAACTTCTGCATTCGACACAATCAAAGAAGTTGATGCTGCTGATGCTGTTGCTGCTGGTGCATTCACTCTTGACGATCTATATGACGTTAAGTATGACTTGGATCGTCGTTACAAGCTACCTGGCCAAACTGCTTGGGTTATGGGTGACGAAGCTATGAAGATCATGCGTAAGTTGAAAGACAACAATGGTCAGTACTTATGGCAAGCGTCTAGTCAAGTTGGTGAGCCAAACGTGTTTGACGGCGAACCAGTATACTTTACTCCTAACATGCCTGCTATTGCTGGTAGTGCTGATGTTGATGCCGTAATGTACGGTAACTTCAACAAAGGCCTAGGTATCGTACAAAACGTTTCTGGTAACTTCATCGTTGTAGATGAAATCACTAACAAGAAATACGTTAAGTTCTATACCAAGCAACGTTGGGGTGCTGGTGTTGTAGACGGTCGCGCATTGCGCATCTTGCGTACAGCCGCTGCTGCCTAAGTTGTAGTAGTATTACGTGAAGGGGGATAGGGAGAGATCTCTATCCCCTTTTTTTGATATTAAACTGCGTATAAATATACTAAAGCAACGGAGGAAACAATGTTTATAAAACAACTAAACCAGCAAACTATATCTCCGCTATCCAACACATTCTTGTTTGAGTTAGCGAATATACCACTTGAAGATCAAAGTCTGCTGAAAAAGCTGTCGTTGCGTGCACTTAATATGATTTATACCTATACTAATGGTCGCGTAGTTACAGAAACAAACTTTGAAATCTATATTGATCTTGCTGATGTAGCATTAGCGCAAAGATTACCAGTACGTCCTATCTTTGATATTGCATCAGTATCAGTATTTAATATTGATAATGAAGAAACCACTCTATTGGATACAAGTTATCATTTTGTTCAAGGTGATAGTGCTATCTTCTTTAAAACGTTTCCAAGCGATGTTAGAAGTGAACGCACATTTAAGATTACAATGTCAGCAGGCTATGATGCCCAGAATACACCATTGGATCTTATCGCTGCAGTAGAACAACTTACTATTTTCTTGTACGAAAATCGTGGTGACAGTATGACCACAGAGATTCCATTAAGTATTAGAATGCTTCTTGATCCTTACGTGATACATAGGTTGTAATCATGAAATATCCAACCACAAACGAACTTAGACATAAAATATCGCTATATACATTAGCACAAGCAACAGATGCTTATGGCCAAAGCGCAATGACATTTACCTTGTTTAGAGCAAATGTTCCTGCAAAGATGGTTGTAAAGAGCTCACGCGAAGATAGTCTTGGTGATAAAAGGGTTTCATCTTACAAGTACGAGTTCACGGTTCGATATAACCAGCCAGTTGATGCCAATATGATCATTCAATATGATGGTCGTTTCTTTTCTATTCAAGGTGTTGAAGATAAAGAAGGTACTGGTAAAGTTAAGACTATTGTTGCTTATGAACAAGACGATAACCAAGGTGTTATTGAATGATCAAGATGGATCGTAAAGCATTTGATGCACGTATTAAAGCTTTAGTACAAACTGTTGCAAAGATTGAATCTGATCCGTTATGGATTGATTTCGCAACACGAGTAGTAAGCGCAGCAAAGGATTTTGCCCCTGTTGATTCAGGTTATATGCGTGACACCATTAAATATGACTTTATTCCTAATGGAGTACTTTTTAGCGCAAGTTCAGGTTATTCACTCTTTGTTGAATACGGTACTGTTAATATGAACGCTCAACCGTTCCTTGGACCAGCACTTGAAGAACATAGATCACATCTTAACAAACTAATAGAAAGAGCACTTCAATGAATACAGACGATAGTATAGAAGTACAGAAATCTCTTGTAACGCGTATTAAAGCTGCTACAGGTCTTGAAGTATATGATAATGTTCCAACAGGTGCATCATTTCCGTATGTAACCTTTGGTAATATTACTGCTTTAACAAATGCATCAAAAGATATTCGGTTTTTTGAATATTCAGTTACATTGCATATATGGGATCGTAGTAACGGTACAGTAAGAACCAGAACAACCATGAGTGATATCACTAATAATGTTGATAACACTATACTTGTATTACCAGCAAATAATCCAGCAGTATATTTTCAATCTGCTACTGTTTTAAAAGATCCTGATAATATTACTAATCATGGTGTACTTAGATTTACAATAAAGGAATGATCATGAAGATTATTAATAAAGAACGTATAATCAAAGAACAAGAAATAGCAAACGTGGTTATTATGAAACGCGGTAAAGATATGGACCTTTGTTCTTCTCATCACGAATCATACACGAAAGATAATATAAATAACCTAAACAACAACATAAGGAAAGGTGTACAACATGCCAACTAACGCAAAACGTGGTAATCTATTTTTACTTAAACTCGGTACAACATTCGACAGTGTAACATTCAGCACAGTCGCTGCTCTTCGCGCTACTTCGTTAACGCTTAACAAAGCAGTAGTTGATATCACTAACAAAGACAGTTCTGGCTGGCAAGAAGTATTGCCGGGCGGTGGTGTTAAATCTGCTTCCATCTCTGCTGGCGGTGTTTATTCTAACGATGCTTCACAAGCTCTTATGATCTCTGCATTTAATGCAACGACTCATTGGGTTGGTCAGATCGTTGATGAAGACGGTGCTATCTGGTCAGGCGATTGGAATATCGATTCACTAGCATTTTCTGGTGACGCGAACGGCGAACAGACATTTGAACTTTCAATGTCAAGCGCTGGCTCATTAACTTATACTACTGTATAATAACCTAGGAGATCTGAAATGACAACGAATGCTAAAACAGGTAACGCGATGTTACTTCAGATTGCGGAAACCGCTGATAGTGATACCTTTGTCACTATCGGCGCGCTTCGTGCTACAAGTATTACCTTAAACAAAGCAGCGGTAGATATTACTACAAAAGATGCAAACGGCTGGTCAGAAGCAATGGCTGGTGGCGGTGTTAAATCTGTAAGTATTTCTGCAGGCGGTGTTTATATTAACGACGCTTCACAGGTTGATATTACTAACGCATTGCTTAGTAGCACAACAAACTGGAAGTTTAATCTTATTCATTCAGCAGAGAATGCTTGGACCGGTTATTTTAACGTCGATTCATACGCATTAACTGGTGATGTTAATGATGCACAGACATTTGAGATTAGTTTATCAAGTTCTGATGTAACAACATATGCTCCATTCGTCCCAGTAGTACCTGAAGGTGGTGCCGGTGGCGCTCCTGATCCTGCTGTTCCTGGTGCAGACTTATCAGGATTAACAACGTTAACTCTTGCTGAGATTAATGTATTGATGCTTGCTGCCGGTGCAGGTGGTGAGATGGATACAGCAACCTTTAATATGCTAAGTGCTTCAGATCAAGCTGTGTACGACATGTCTTATGAAGATGCTGGCACACCAGTATACTTAACAGGTTACGTAGTCTATACAGACAGCTTTGCATCTGGTGCAATGGAAATAACTTTTGCTTAGATTTAACACTATCAGATTTAAATAAATAACTTTGTATAACGAGAGAGGATACAATACAATGACTAAACCAATGGTTAATCGTAAAAAAGGCGAATATGCAGTAGAGCTAGGTGGTTCTTGGCATGTTCTTAAGGGCAGTTTTTCTAACATCGCATTGTTTGAAGATAACGTTATGGGTGTATATCAGTTCGCCGATAAAGTATCAACAGGTGAAGTAAGAATGACTGACGTAGTAAATGTGATCTACTGTTTTCAAAAGGATCGTGAAAACGGATTAGACCAAGATGGTATTGCAGAACTTGTAATATCAGATGAACCAAGAAAATCAATCGAAGCAATCGCCGGATTTATGGGTGTGTTGTTTGCGGTTGCTGATATGGATTCAAATGACACCCCACAAGAAGAAGACCCAACGAAAAAAAAGTAGATCTACCTACTCATTTTGATTGGGCGTTACTTCAAGCCGGTGTTTATGGTTACCTCCATTGGACGCCGGCTGTTTTTTGGGAACTATCTATGTCAGAATACATTGCAGCCATGAAAGGCATTGAGGCAATGAATGAACACAACAGTTCAGCATCTAACTCTAACTCATTGAGCGCAAACGATGTTGATGATCTCAAATCATTCCTAGAAGAAAGAGCATAGAAACCCATGTCAGATATTAAGTTTAAAGCAACGTTAGACACCGGAGATTTCGATACGAAACTATCTGGTGCAGCCAAATCACTCGATAAAGTAGGTAAAGAATCCAACGGAGCAACAAAAGCTCTTGCAAGCCTTAAGAAGGCAATGATCGGTATAGCTGCAGCAACTACAGGCTTGGCTGCTATTGCTGTCACATCAGCAAGAACTGGCATTGAACTTTCTAAAGCTGCACGTCTTGCTGGTACTAGTGTAAAAGATTTTCAAGCACTTGCATACGCTGCTTCAACAGTAGGTATTGAACAAGAAAAGCTTGGTGATATCTTTAAAGATACTCAAGACAAGATTGGTGACTTTGCACAAAACGGTGCTGGTCCACTTACAGACTTCTTTGATAACATTGGCAAGAAAGTTGGTGTTACAATACAGGACTTCCAAGGTTTATCAGGTCCTGAAGCATTAGGTCTATACATTAAAACGCTTGAAGAAGCTGGTGTAAGTCAATCTGAAATGATTTTCTACATGGAAGCTATGGCTTCTGATTCTGCTAATCTTACTAACTTATTTGCTAATCAAGGTGCTGAACTAAACAGATTGACCGGTACATTTGACAAGCTTGGTCTTGCAATGTCTGGTTCTGATATGGAAGCTCTTGCAACTAATGCTGAAAACATTGGATTGATTACTTCTGCATTATCTAATATGAGTCTTAAGATTGGTGTTGCTCTTGAACCTGCATTACAAAGTATTGCGGATGGGTTTACCAAAGCAATGAGCGCTGGTAGTACCTTTAGAAATATGTTTGAAGGAATGTTATCACGTCTTGAGTTTCTTGCAAAGAACCTTGATAAAGTTGGATTTGTTGCTGCAGGACTTGGTGTAGCGTTTATTGCATTAAAGGTTGCATCAATGGGTGCAGGTAAAGCATTGATATTCTTCCGAGGAGCATTAATCAGAACTGGCATTGGTGCACTTATTGTTGGTGCTGGCGAACTCATCTATCAGTTTAGTGAGTTATCCGATCGTGTAGGTGGAACAAGTAATGCTTTCGTAATGTTAGGTAATGTTGCAAGTGAAGTATGGCAAAGAATCAAAGAAGGTGGATCACTAATAGTTGATGGATTAAAAGGTGATGCCATGAAGATTGGTGCCACATTCCAAAATCTATGGGTATCTATCCTTGAAGGTTTCTCAAGAATCTTATTAAAAATACAAGGTGGCATTAACAATCTTAAAGGTGCTATCACTAACGCACTTACATTTACAGTTCCAGAAGTTGATTTAGGTCCTCTGGGCGTATTTGGTGGACAAACCTTTGAAGGTCCAGAGTTTGAAGGATCTACATTTGGTGATGACTACGCTGCTGGTATTGATGCTAAGCGAGCTGCTGCTGATGCCGCAACTCAAGCAGCACAAGACTTTAATAGTGCAGTAAGAGAATCTGCATCAAACTTATTAAGACCACTTGAAAGCCTTAACGCATTAAAAGCAACTACTGTAGAAACAACAGTTGCCGCAACAGAACTTAGTGAAGCCGTTGCAACAATCGGAGCAGGTACTGGTACAGGTACAGGTGGTGCTGATCCAGTCTTAACACTTAGACAAAACCTTGATGAATGGCGTGAAAGCATGAAGCAAGGTGCTAGTGCAATGTCTGACATGATTCAAAGTTCATATGGTAAGATGGAAGATTCTCTTGTATCATTTGCACAAACTGGTAAACTTAACTTTAAATCGCTTATCAATAGTATGGCTGCTGACTTAATCAGATTCTCAATAAGATCTGCAATGTTTGGTGGTGCTGGTGGAGGCGGTATATTGTCTTCATTGTTTAGTGCAAAAGGTAACGCATTTGGTTCAAGTGGACAACTAAACTTTGCAGATGGTGGTGTGTTTAATCAGAAGTTTGCAATGCCAATGGGTGATGGTAGAACTGCTATTGGTGCTGAGTCTGGACCTGAGGCTATCATGCCCCTCCAGAGAGGCAAGGATGGGCGTCTAGGTGTTATCTCTGCTGGTGGTAAGCAATCAGGCGGTGGTCAAATAGTGAACCAGTTCAACACTACAGTGAACCCTCCACCTAACTCTACACCTGAAGATGCAAGAGCATTTGCAAGAGAGTTTAATCGAGCTGTTGAAGCAAAAGTTGTTGAAACAATGTCACGGGTTCAAAAAGTCGGTATCGGCGGAAGAAGATAAGGAAATAACATGTCAGCATTACTATACACAAACAAACTAAGTTATGGCTCACCTGCTGCTAAGTTTACCGCAAAAGTCGAAAAGTTTAAAACAGACTCTTACAGTATTCGTGCAGCGATTGGTATTAATAATGTAGAAGAAGTATTTGATCTATCTTGGGCAGGTCTTACTGAGATTGAAGCAACAGCACTTGTTGCACAGTTAAAAAGCGCAAAGGGTGTTGATTTACTACAATGGAGTCCACCTCTTGAAAGTGCAACATTAAACTTTACTGTTGCTCAGTTTAGTGCAAACGAATATGCCGGTGAAGCAGGTTACTATACTATTGCCGCAACATTAAATAGAGAGTTTGATAACTAATGACAACTTTACAACAAAACGCAGCAGGACTTGAACTTGGATCAGTTATTGAGTTTCTCCAGATTGACTTAACACAGTTTGGTGAAGGTATCATTCGTGTGTACAATAGTATAGATCTAACAAGTCCTACCAGTGTGACGTTTCTAGGGGTAGAATGGACACCAGTGCCCTTTGAATCAGAAGGTTGGGGTTTCACAGGGAGTGGTGGAACGCCGCGCCCTCGCATCACTGTGGCCGACTACGATGGCATCCTGTTAGGACTTGCAATGGAATACCAAGATCTTATTGGTGCAACTATTACTCGATATGAAACAACATATGAAAACCTTGTTGATGGAACTTATTACGGTCCAGAAATCTGGCAGATCTTTCAAAAAGTAGAATCTGATGGCAACACTATGAAAATAGAACTTGCAAGCCCACTTGATATTAAAAGTAAGAAGATTCCTGCTTGGGAAGCATATAGATCAGAGTTTCCAGCTCTAGGGCGTAACAGAGCATACTAATAAATAAATGTAACAAATATGGTAAATAACTGTTGACAGCAGTTTGTACGTATGTTATAATAATCTTATGTTCTTTCAACAATACATAACAATACAATATACTTAAACAAGTTTAAGGTTTACACATATTAAATATCTATTATGATTTATCATTGTGAGGTACGAACAATAAAACAAATCAATGATTAACAAGGAAACAATATGTTAAACGCTAAGCTATTTGACAACATAGTATTACAAGAATCAAAAGTTCACGCAGAACAGCAGTTTCCAAATGAATCAGTAGGATTTGTAGTTGACGGTAAATATGTACCAATAAAGAACAGTCATGCTAATCCTGAAGATCATTTTAAAGTTGCACCAAAAACAATAGCAAAGTATTCAAAGTCAATACAAGCTATCATCCATTCCCACAACATTACTGTTGATCCTGTTACAAACAAACCACGACATCATCCTTTTCCTTCTTATGAAGATATGGTAACACAGCTGAAATGGAATGTTCCATTTGGTATTCAGTTGATTAATGATGCGGGATCTGGCAACATATTATGGTGGGGTTATGAACCAAAAGATATTCCACCTCTTGAAGGTCGACCATATATCCACGGTGTTTATGATTGTTTTAGTTTATTAAGAGATTACTTTAAACTTACTATTAATGTTGATATTCCAGACTTTCCAAGACATGATGCTTGGTGGGATCGTGATGATTGTCCAAACAACTTATATCTTGATAACATTAGTTCATATTGTGATGAAGTAGATATTAAAGATATTAAACAACACGATGTACTATTACTTACAATAAGATCAAAAGTACCAAACCATGCAATGATATTTGAAGGTGGAGATGTTGCAATCCATCATTTAACTCTTAACGCAAGTAAAAGAGAACAAGCATCAAGATTTACTAATCCACAATCACCGTTATTTCATTCAGTATGGCGATTAAAACAGGAGTTATACAAATAATGTACACAATATATCTACACGGAGCACTTGCAGACCATATTCCTGATGGTAAGTTTACTGCTGCTTTTAACAATGTAAGAGAAGCTGTATCGTGTATTGATGCTAACTTTCCTGGATTTCATGATATTATTCGTTCAATGAAACTTCATGTACTTGTTGGTGACATCGATAAAGAACGAGATCTTGACGAAAGACAAGCTTTACTACACACAATAAATAACGATATACATATTATGCCAGCAATGGATGGTGATGGTGGAGATAACAAAGCATTAAAAGTTATCCTTGGCATCGGACTTATTGCTGTAGGCTTCATAGGAGTCCCAGGAATCGCTCTAGGCAGTGCAGTCTTTGGTAACGTGATTGGTATCACAGGATTGCAACTCGTCGGTATGGGGGCAGGTATCGTCCTCTCTGCACTAACACAACCTCCTGAAATGCAACCAGAACCTGATGCTGAAAAAAGTGCAATGTATCAAGGCCCAATAAACACACAAGCTGAAGGTAGCATTGTTCCTTATGTTGCGGGACACGATGTTATTGTTGGCGGTATGGTTATTCACGCAGATCTACAAATCGTTCAAGAAATATAGGAATAGACATGTCAACAACATATATCGGTGATAATAAAAAGAAAACTGTTCTAGGCAAAAACGATTACGTTATTGTTGACACGTTCTCTGCTGTTGAAGGTTCAGGTGGTGGTAAAGGTGGCGGTGGCGGTGGTACTATGCTACGTGATACTTTTAGATCAAATGCTATTGCAAAAGTTATCATTGCATATTCAGTTGGTGAAACTGCAGGATTATCAAACGGCGCAAAAAGTATATACTTTGATGGAACACCTTTACAAGCAAGTAGTGGTGAATACAACTTTAATGGCGTAACTTGGGAAGAACGATATGGTCTTGATACCCAAGCCGTAGTAAAAGGTTTTGAACAAACTACATATGTACGAGACATTAATACTCAAATCGAAGCTGCGACACCCGTTGTAAGAACAGTAACTGATGATCAAGTTGATTCACTTCGTGTTATTATTCTTGTTCCTGCTCTTGTTAAGCTTGAAGATAACGGTGATCAAACTGCACAAAGTATTCAACTTAAGTATGAAGTAAGAGATCCAACTGCAGGTGTTTGGGAAAACCGTGGTACTAAAACTATTACTGGTAAGAGCTCAAGTTCTTTTGAAGTACAATATTCAGTCCCAGGACCAGATACTATTACAGGTGCTTGGGATGTACGAGTAACAAGACTTACCGCTGACTCTACTTCTGATAAGTTACAAAACAGTTCAACTTTTGGTAGAATGGTTGAGATACTTGAATCAAAAGAAACTTATCCAAACGTTGCTTATGTTGCTGTTACAGTTGATGTAAGTTTGTTTGGTAACTCGATTCCAACTATCAGTTTAGAAGCTGGTGGTGTTAAAGTAAAAGTACCAACAAACTATACTGAAGTCAACGGTATTCCAGCATATTCTGGTACTTGGAATGGTTCATTCAAATGGGAATCAACAAGTAATCCAGCTTGGCATCTTTACAATCTTGCGGTTAATGCAAAATATGGTGGTGAGATTCCAGAATCATATCTTGATAAGTTTGCATTCTATTCTATTGCACAATATTGTGACGCATGCGATCCTTTAAACGGAAACTTTGTTGGTATTCCTGATGGTGAGGATCCTGAAGGTGTACGTCGTAGATTTACACTTAATACTCAGATTAACAAAAATCAAGATGGTCTTAAGATGTTACAAGATCTTGCGTCAAGCTTTCGTGGTTTACTTTACTACGGTGCTGGTGCAGTTATCCCATCGCAAGACAGTCCTAAATCAATAAGTGCTATTATTACAAACGAAAACGCAATGGATGGTAGATTTGTTTACAGTTCAAGTGATGCAAAATCACGTTACACTATTGCTACAGTAGCTTATAACGATAAAGAAAACTTCTACAAGCAAGCATACACAACATATCCTGCTATTGGTACTTGGGGTACTGATGTAAATATTGCACGCTTTGGTAAGAACACTTATCAAGGTACTAAGTTTGGTTGTAACAACGAAGCTGAAGCTCATTCATTTGCAAAGTGGATTGTTTATTCATCTCTTAATGAAACAGAAATGGTATCATTCACAGCAGGCCCAGAACACGCCCAGATGCGCCCTGGAGAGGTTATTGAGATATATGACAGACGGTTCATTAAGGAACGCTTCGGGGGCAGAATAGGGGCTACTGTAGGCACTCCGTCAACAGTTCAAGTTAAACTAGATGCTCCAGTATATCTTACAAATGGTCAAACATATGAAATCACTATTGTAACCGCGGACGGTTATACTCTTGAATCTCGTGATGTTGATATGGCTTCTACTGCAAATGATGTTGCAACAACTAATATCTTTGTAACGTCAGGATTTACTGCACCAGCAACTGCTAACTATACTTGGGCTATAAAAGGTACAGACATTCTTCCACGTAAGTTTAGAATATTAAACAACGAAAAGAAATCAGTACTTGAATATGAAATCCTTGGTTTGTTCTATGACGAAAACAAGTATCTTGCCGTTGAAGAAGATATCTACCTTGAAAAACAAAAGTTTACACAACGCCCTATTAATGATCTAACACCACCAACTAACATTGAGTTTGAAAAACGTGGTCTGAAAGATGACACTGGTAATCTAGTTAATAGCTTGATTGTCAAATGGACATTCAGCCCATCTCAATACGCTAGCAAGTATCGTGTAAGGTACCGTAGAAACGGCGACGAATGGCACGAGGCAGGTGTTACAACTTTCTCAAGTATAACTATACCTAATGTGTTACCGGGGCTCTACGACGTTCTAGTGTACACCAGGAACATGTTAGATGTTGAGAGTATACCCGCTGAAGCATCATATACCTTAATCTACAATGATTCTGGTATTACTTTGCTACCACCTATTCTTAACGACGTAACGGTGGTTTAATATGGCACTTGTTGGGGGCTTTGACGGTAAAGATCTTAAGATTAGTTGGACAAGAAATCCAGCTAATGATGCGACCGGTCAAGTTGTACTTGATTATATAGTACAGTTTTATGTCGCAACAGTGCTTGTAAGAACTGATTATGCAAAGACAACAAACTATACGTACTACTACGACGATATGGTTCAGGATCAGTCTGTGCCCTCTAGAGTGATAGAAGCACGTGTTGTTGAAAGGTCTACGTTTCTTATCGAAAGTGCTCCTGTGGTTGCTACGTTCACTAATACTGCACCATCTGCACCAGGGTTTACAGTTGAGCCATTTACAGGTTATAACAGTTTAAACATTGACGATACAAATATTAATGACACAGATCTTGCAGGTTTCTTTGTTTATCGTGATATAACACCAAACTCAACATTAGATCCTATTAATCTTATTTACACTGGACCAGAACGTAATGTTGTTGATTCGAACATTGGTCCTAACATAACGTATTATTATCAAGTTGTTGCATTTGATTTATTCACTGATAATCCTCTTAACTATGACGACTTTACGCAAGAGAGTGTTGTATCAACATATGATACTATTGAAGGTGCTCCGACTTACAAAAATACTAGTGTTGATTTTTACAAAGTAGCAACAAACACTATTGGATGGACAACGGGTACTGCTTTTAAATCTGGATCATTTGCAACTGAAAGTAAAACAATACCAGCAGGTCAATATGCTTGGACATCAGGAAACAGATATATCTATTTTGATTATGATGCTGGTACTGTAAAAAATACCACTGCATTGAGTGTAGCTTTAGAACCTGGAATGATATTGTTAGGAAAATACGCTGGTGGTAATAACATATATAATGGTACGAAAGATATTATTGTTGATGGAAATACTATTGTAGCAGGCAGTCTTGCAGCATCAAGGTTTGTTACAGGCACTGCATTGATTACAGGCACCGCTCAACTTGCTGACGCTGTTATTAACAATGCTACGATACTTGGCGGAGAGATTACAGTTTCAAAGACTGACACTGTTGATTTTAATGCTCAAGGTCTTGCAATGTTTGGTGGTGCTCTTGAAAGCACAGATTACGTTCAAAACGTATCAGGTTGGACTATAGGTGATACTGGTATTGCAGAGTTTGATAATGTATTAGTACGAAACAGTTTTGTTGAAGGTGCTGCGTCTGAATATGCTGAAACACTCGCGACACTTACCAAAACATTAACACATCAGTTTACTGGACCTGATTTTACAACTGAAGTAATACATACTTTTACTGCACAAGCTCAACAAACTGGCATACCAAACACTCTTCATTTTAGTTATGATTTAACATCAGATCGAAACGCTGCTTTACCAGATCCTGCTTGGGTACCTCAAGATTATCCTTTCTATGTTGAAACGTTTTTACAGCAACGTACTGATGATAATGATGGTGGCGGATGGAGCAACTGGGGTTTTGTTGACTATCCAGGTATAGTAAATCACGAAAATAACTATAATGAAGTACCTTTTGTTGGTCCAGGATCACCGCCAGACTTTTATGATTTTGGTACAATACACTTGCCGTCAATCCTTGAGTGTGGTTATCCAAGAACGATTCAGTATAGAGTGTTAGCATACTTCTATCAGCCAGTTGGTGAAGAACGTTATTGGACATTTAATAACTTCAGATTTAAACAAAAAAGAATATTTTAATAAGGATTAGCAAATGGCATTTATAGGTCAGTTTGAAAACAAAGATTTAAAAGTAAGTTGGACAAGGAATCCAGCAAACGAAGCCACAGGTGCCATAACTTTACATTATTTTGTTGAGTTCTTTAATGGTGCAATCAAGTTACGTGATACAACAGTAGTAAATCCAGAAGTTACTTACTACTATGATGATATGCTAATCGATAGACCTGGAGGTCCAGTACGTGATATTACTGTAAAGGTTTATGAAGTTGACACATTTTTAACACAGTCAGCTCCTGCTGAAGCGACATTTACAAACGATCCTCCACAAGTACCAACCTTTAGCACAACAACTACAGTTGATACTGTTATTATCGATATTGATTACCTATCAGAAAGTGATCGTGCAGGTTACTACATTTGTCGTAGTACAACATCAGGATTTGCTCCAGGAAGTGTAAATGTTATTTACCAAGGTAGCGATTTGAAGTTCATTGACAAAAACTTAACTTTTGGTGTTAACTATTACTACAGAGTGGGAGCATATGATAAGTTTTCATACACACTCGCTGATCTAAACTTTTCTGCAGAACAAGTTGCGGTTGGACCAAGCTTACTAGAGTTTGATGAAGTAAATATTGAGTTTGACAACATTGAGTTTAACGTAAGCGGAAATACAGTATCTTGGACTGGTGGACAAGCAATAAGATTGTTTAATGGTGTGGCAGAAACCAAAGCTGTAATCGCGGGCAACTATACTTGGACAAGTGGTAAAGTTTACATATTCTTTGATTGGGCATCAGGATCTGTTTTAACAACAACCATACAAGCAAACGCATTTTCTGGTAGAGACAATCGAGTGATTGCAGTTTACTCAGGTGGTACAGATCTATATGTCGGTACACAAAAACCTATTATTGATGGAAATAATATTATTGCAGGTACTGTTGGTGCAGGTCAACTTATTGCTACAGACGTTGTTATTTCACAATCAGCACAAATAAATAATGCAATCATTACAAACGTAAAAATACTTGATGGCGAAATCACTGTTGATAAACTTGATACTGCAAACTTTAGTGCAACTGGTTTAGCTTTGTTTGGTAATGATCTACAATCATCTAACTACGTAACAGGTTCACAAGGTTGGCAAATAAATAATAATGGTAATGCAGAGTTTAATAATCTTGTTACTCGTGGATGGATTACAGTTGGAGCTATTTCAGACTTTGTAGAATATAACAGTGTTGGATTTACTGATATTACTGATGCGAACGATCAAAGCACTTTATTATATCCACAAACTTATTCTTGCCCTGCTTCAAACTTTTTGTTTTTTGGAACTAGCATTCAAATAGAAGCTAGAAATACTGCAGTATCAGGAGATGACTTTACAGTAGAATGTATATTAAGTTTTGCTGACAATCCTGGTGCTACCGTAACACTTGCATCTTCAGACTATACTTTAACTTCTGGGCAGACTCGCACGACACACGCTAATCAGTTTATTAGTGAAGATAGAACTTTCACGGTATATTGGAAAGTAACTGTTGGACTATCTGGTGTTAATCCTGTTGCACGAATGAGCGACGCAAAATACTTTACAAAGGTGGTTCAAAGATGATTTACGCAGAATACAACACACAAGGCAATATTACTGGTTATTGCAACGTACAAAAAGATAATATGGTATTAATACCAACAGACATTTATAGTGACACAATGCACAATGATTATGTTGTCGTTAATGGTGAGTTTGTTTTAAAAACAGATGCGCCAAACGATATTAATAATGATGTAGTTACCTATGAACCAGTACAACAAGATTTAGCAAAAGTAAAAAGATCTGCAGTAAATGAACTTAATGGAATGTCTGTAAAAACGTATATGCTAACTCCTGGAATGGAATATATTTACAACTCAAAAGAACAAGAAGCACTTGCTTATTTAACTGACGCTGATCCAATACTAGACGACTATCCTTTCATAAAACTTGAAAGTGAAGTACGTGGTATCACAGCTTTAGAAACTGCTTCATTGTTTAAAGCAAAAGCAAAGGTTGCAAGAGAACAACTTGCTATTATTGAGTCAAATCGTCAACGAAGATTGATTGCTATTAACAACGCAACAACCGTTGAAGAAGCCAAAAGCGCATAGATAAGCAATGAAAAATCCTTATAAATAATAGAAAATACGGGGAAAGCATAATGCAAGCAACAGTAAAAAATATCTATGTTGAGAGTTTTAGTTCGACTGTACCAACTGAAGTTATTCACGAATGGTTAATCACTCTTCAAGAAGATGATGGTACACCAATGTTGAACCTTCTTGGCGCAAAATCTTCTTTCAGCATCAAACGAGCATATCCTAACGCTGCTAAACTAGTAGAAGCAACAGAGTTAGATGGTATTATAATCTTTGATACAAGTGCACAGCTACGCTTAAGACTTACTGTTAGTCATTTTGCAGGCGTTGTTACTAATCTTGAAGAACAGGAGTTCTTATATGACTGGGACTTGACAGATTCAGTTGGTCGCAAGTACAGGTTATATAAAGGTGCTGTAGTCGTTGGAGGTGATCTATGATCGGTAGAGCACAAAGTGAAATGAAAGAAGTAAAACTCGTAGCAAGAGTAATACGTGCTAACGGACAAGTTGAAGAACTTGGTACAATAGCTCATCACAAGAAAAAATCTTTAATCGAAAAAATCCGTGGTTTATTTAATAATAAATAACTCATACAACATAATATAAGGAACCATAAAATGGCTTTTGGAACAAACACAACAATCACAAACGGTGGTAAGGCAGCTTCTGTATTCGGTCTTCTTGGTCAAGTAGACGATCCTAAGTTTCTTGCTTTAGGCACAGGCGCAACTGGAGCAGCTCGTACTGCCGCAGTAGGTGACACTGGTCTTTCAAATGAAATCGCAATCGTAGGTACCAATGCTGGTGCACCAACTACTGTTAACGTTTCTGACGACACTTACACTGTAGCGCAAACTTACACAGCAGTAGCTGATGTAGCAATCGACGAAGCTGGTCTTTTTGACGCAGCATCTGGTGGTAACATGTTCTTGTCAGCAACCTTTCCTGTAGTTAACTTATTGAACGGTGACACTATTCAGGTTACTGCTGAAGTTACTTACTCATAAGGAATGCCTACAATGACTCAGAATGTTCACATTTTTCACGAGTCAGTAGGTAATACTGGAATCGCTAGGGTATCTTCTATTCACTATCAGCCAGAAATACTTACTGCAGATCAACTAGCAAAAGGTGTAGCAGCTTCGCTTGAAGCTGCTCCTACCCTTAAGCCTGGATTTAAAGCAGAACTTTACGTTAACGTTAACACTGGTACTACATTTTATAATACCTCGGTTAATACATCGTTTTTCATGCCTTATTCAGACTTCATGGCGATGCTGCCTTTAAGCACTCGTCTTGCACTACAGAATAACAGAGCTACTGATCCGGTAGTTGAATCATTTCTTAATATTCTAGAATCTTCAAGAGATGACTCTGCTTCTAAAGGTGTTAACCCTGTAACTGCAGCAATGTCAGAATACTATGATATGTTTGTTACATCGGGATACATTACACAAGATGAAGTAAATACTATCATCGTCCAATAAAAGGAATACATCGTGGCCACACCTATTATCAATAACATTGTTGCGCTTGGTTACGACACCACTAGTCAATCGGGTGTAGATTCTTTATTCGTTTATACGGAAGACGGAACGCAAGTATACTCAACAAATCCAGATTATTTTTCTTGGAGACTTGCTATTGACGCAGGTAATAGAGTGTACGCTACTGATGGTTACACCACAAAACGATTTGGCTCTGGTGGCGGATATGAAGCACAGATGATAACTCCTGCGGGGTTTCAAGTCCAAGATATGGTGTTTAAACAAGACCAACGCCTTTATCAGTTTCATTACTTGTATTCGCCATTTGACTTTAACAATCCGTTGTATAGTCAGTTTGTCGTTTATGATCGCGCATTTAACTTAATCGCTGCTTCATATGACCATTATGTACCGTCAGCGCGGGTTCAAAATATTCGCAAGATGGATATATCCTATGAACCCGGTGACGGTGCAAGAATATTTACCTCTGGGACGACCGTTGCGGATAACACCGCAAGCGATAGTGATGGTGCTGTACGGGTTTATACTACTGTTAACGATATTGTAACCTTGGAAAGTGCGGTTCAGTCGCATGTCGGCCAAAATATGAGCTCTTTTGACGAAACTACTTGGGTTGGAGTTTCAGAAGATGGAAGTCGTTATGCTCATATTGAGTGGTATCAAGATGGTTCGTATTATGATTATGACACTGCTTGGCGATGTACTGTAAGAGATGGTACTACACATGCAGTCATTATGTGGTTTAGTGCAGCTGGGTACGAAACATTCACAGCTCCTACACCCGAGCATACTGCCGCTTCTAATATCTCATTAGGAGATACCATTGGCGCCAGGCCAACAAGTGTTGACTTTGACCGAGACAATAATATTTTAATACAGTGTGTGGATAAAGTTGTAGCTTATGACACTACTGGCGCATTAATATATTCTGAACTTAAAGCTAATGGTGCAGGCGGTCAGTTATCCCCACCATTCGAAGTAGATAGTACTGGTAATGCTTGGATTGGAGATGGCTCAACAGTAACAATATTTGATCCAGTTGGAACTAAAACTTCTATTGACACAGGACTTGCAGGGTTAGCGACTATTGAAGCAAGAAAATCATGGTGGGGTGCAGGCAGTGTTGGTTGGACTTTATCAGAAGTTTGTCGCGATGTAGTTGAACTAATGCCAATCAGTGGTGCTAATGGTGCCCCTGCATTAACAACTTCAGTATATGGTGATCCTCAAATATCAACCACTGATTAT
>TARA_R110000796_G_scaffold60220_13_pt1 | contig 19979 bp, 32 predicted proteins | sample TARA_R110000796 | Tara Oceans TARA_R110000796 (sample SAMEA4397815) | marine metagenome | biome: Polar Biome; feature: [SRF] surface water layer (ENVO:00010504); material: water (ENVO:00002006), including particulate matter (ENVO:01000060) such as... | depth 5 m
ATATTTGCCTTCACACCGCCGACCTTTGCCGCAAGATGGATTATTTGTTTATCGGCAAAACTCTCTTTGTAAAAAGCATTTCTAACCATGTCCTCTAGTTGAATACGATTTGGATATTCTGCTTCTGGTAAGGCGTGCTTGAACGCAGAACCTACCATACCTGTGCCGCCTGTGATAACAAGCTTACTCATCTTATTTTACTCCCATCTAAACCAACCATCTAATGGCACTTGGCTAAGATTTTTATTTTTATCACCCTTCCACGGACGCCAAGGTCCATAAACGCCGACTTTTTTGGCATCACTCAAAAACGCAGCCCACCAAGAGAGTGTTCCATGTTCAAATAGTATATTATCACAACTACGAATAAAGTTAAAGTCTTCAAGAACATTTCGCTTTTTACAAACTGGGTTATACTGGGAAAGAGCTTCGACAATAGAATTAAAATATTTTGCCGCAGAATTAGTGTCAACCATATTATCAGGGGGAATTGTTACATGACAAGTCATGTTTTGTATTTGTGTTGGGGTCAAGTAGTCCCAAGTTGGCATATCGGTTACAACGTAAAAATTTTCAAATTCAAAAGATGAAATAGCACGCAAAAAACTGTCTGCGGTGGGTTTATAGTCAAAGGTATTCCGGTAAAGTAATCTATCTGTTCCACGAAAGTGAAAAACCAGATCGTTGGTTTTCCTTTTCTTTACCTTCGGAAACCACTGTTTTATAGTTTGCCTATTGTTTTTGTAAAACCTATAATCTTCAAAATAACCGCTTAATATAAAACTTTTTTTACCTAACTTCTTATTAAAGTATTTTACATAATTTGTATCACTTACCTGAACTAAGTCTTGTTTTTTTGGAAGCTCGGAAAGAAAAACAATTCCAATATTTTCTAAATGGCTTTTTGCATAATAATTTTTTGAACACAGCCCGTATAACTCTTGGTTGTGGAACTCAGCCAGTTGTCTAGAAGCAACATACTGAAAAATATTATTGCCAAGACCATTTGTAAAATCAACAATTACCATTAAATCCAATTTAAATTGATGTTATCAATTTTCCTGTCCTTTATTATCTTTCTAATTCGTTCCATTCTATCTTTTAACTCTGGTATCTTTTTTTCATGGGTTTCCACAACCATATTCTCAATAAGCCCAAGTAATTCTTCTTCTACTAACAAATTTTCTAAAATTTCTACCTCGGCTCCCTCTACATCCATTTTAACTAATTTGATATTTTTTTTCATTGTAGAGGTAACGCTTTTAACCAAGTCTAAAAAATTAATCGAATCAACTTCAAAAAAGCTGTTCTTGCTGACATTGTTTTTTTCTATTATAATGGAGGAGCCTGTTGAGAACTTTATTTGATCTTCTTCTGCCCTTTCATGTAAAAACAGCTTTACTTTGCTTTTGTTTTTATCGCCTACAACAGCTTTGTTATAACACTTCACATTTTTATATTTTTCAAACCTTTTTGATAAGTGTTCATAGGCATATGGGTTTGGCTCGAAACACAACACCAGTGCTTTATGCCGTGAAAAAAAACTAGTAACTTCTCCTATGTTTGCACCAAGATCAATAATAATATCTCCAGAACATACGTTGATCATATCTTTTAATTCTAGCAACGAAATCTTTGAATCTGTCATTTATTCCTCGTTTGATACGAAAGCCTGATTTTTTCTATGACGCGGCTTATCATATCGTAGTTATTATCAACCCAAGTTATTTTTTTTTGTTCCAAGCTTTTCATTTTCTCAATTCCTTGCCGAATGCCATCTTGTTTCTGGCTCGACCTGTTCCACAAGATTCCCCTTATGGTCTATCAATTTTTGCGTTCGGTCTCTGTAAGGAAAATCTGTTACTTGGTTGTTTTTATTGAATTTTGTAAACGGACGACATATATCATTTATATATCTGACCCTAACTGAGCAAGAGTCTATCAGCCACCTTTCCCAAGCGTGTTCCGTACACTCAAAGTTGGAATCTGTCCTGTTGGCGTCTTCTCCTTCTAAATACTTGTAAGAACAATATTTCTCAAACACTTCGGGAGTTCCAAGGGCAAAAAAGCACAAGTCTCTATGCCCCGATGGTGTAAAGCGAGTGCTGTAAATAATATCTTCCCCTAGCACTAAATTTTTGGCAGTGATTACCACTTTTTTTGGATACATAGCATTATCTGGTCTGCTGCGAATAATCAAGTCATATTTAAAATTATTCTTTTCGGCAAATTCTTTTGCCATGATAAAACCTTTACCAATGTTGTCTATTTGGTTTTGCATTCTGGTTCTAAAATAACCCAATGTCCCAAAATTTTGATCGGGAAGATTTTCCTGCTCATCGATAATCAGACCTTTAAGATTTTCACCATAGATAACACGGGTATCGTTTTCTAATTCGTCCTTGGTGTATGAAGTGGTTGTATAATATTTTTGCTCCAAACTTTGACCATTAGAGTGTATTGTGTTTTTTGTTGTTGCGTATATAAACACATCTGCGTTATTTGGTTCTATAAGGTGCTTCGTTTGATTAATTGCGTTAATCTTATAATCTCTCATTTGTCCAGTTATTAAAACGGCAATTTTCATTTCTGCTCCATATATTCTGGTGTTACATTATCTTTACAGGATTTACAAAAACCCTCTTTTGGTCCATCCTCTTTGTGGTGTTCGCGCCAAGGCTTGTATTTATCACTCATAAAAATATCCCACAGTTTTTGCTCCCTAACGTTCCCCATGATTCCTGATTCCTGACCGGGGACATCGGAACGCATAGCGCAGCAAATAGTCACCTGACCATTGTAATCAATATACATGTTGTGAAATGGTTGTAAGCATCTCTGGGTTCTAACATAGTCTGACGCAATATCGACGGTTTCTCCACGAGATGAGCCATCAAGTTCAAAGTTTCTTGACCTTATATGAATAGTCATACCTCTGTGTGATAAGTCGTATTCTAGTTTACACCCCGGTATATCGGTTATAACCTTAGCAGGAAGGTCTAACTTTTTAATTCTTTTTTCGGCGCGGCGTCTCATCCGTTCGTGGTCATATCTCTCGTCATTGCCGAGATATTGTTGTATCCAAAGTTGATCAAAGCCGATATCACATAACTCTTCAATATAATCTCTAGTGATATAATCACCGTTTGTGTTTGTTCTCAGTGTCGCGTTTGGTAACACCTCTCTGGCTTGACGCACCCTTTTTAAAAACAATTCTCGGTAAGCAAGTGGTTCATTGTATCTGCTGTAAGTTAATTCTCCAGAAAAGTCAATTTCTTGAAGTTGTTCTAAAAGGCTCAGATATTCTTCCTCTGGCATTTCATTATTAGTAGATCTTCTATCAATAAATGAGTTTGGACAAAACCAGCACTTTCTATTGCAGTATGAAAAGGTTTCTATCTCTATCAATTGAAGAGAGTCTTTTAAATGCTGTTTGTTATCCATTTGTTCTAATTTCCTTGTTTTTTTCTACAATCGCGTTGATTCCCGCCTCAAGTTCAACACAAGGCTCCCAAAAGTCTAGAACATTTTTATTTGGTTCGCTGCTTAGATTTTTTTGAACCGTATCTTTTTTTGTGCCGGGAATAATCCGAATACCCCCAAAGATCTGTGAAATTATTTTTGCAATTTCATAAATGGTCGTCCATTTATAGCTAGTAATGTGATATTCCTTGTGAGGAATAAGTAAATCGTAATTTTGACTCATATCATATAAGCACTTACAACAATCGTCAACATAAAGAAACTGCCTTTGTTCGCCGCCGTCAGTCATCATGTCTATTTGACCAGTTTCTATAGCCATATTAATAAAATCTGTGATGACATGAGATTTCTCTAAGTCACTTTCTGGTCCGTAAACATTCCAAAATCGTGTTATAACGCCGCCAAGTGAAAGGGTATATTTTTCCCCCAGTGCTTTGCACACGCCATAGGGAGAGAAAGACATTTCTGACATTTGACTAGAAGCAAAAATGAACCTCTTTTTAGTTTTTGTTAATACTGTGAAAACATTCAACATGATCTCAACATTGTTGTTTATAAAACCGTATGTGTGCTGGTATTTTGACAGATATCTTGCGCCGCCAACATCAAACGCTAAAAAAAATACAAAATCACTTTTATTGATTTTGGCTGTTAAAATAGGATTGTCTTTGATTCTCAAATCTTCCTGATTGGTGTCAACAATATCAAATGTTTCTACCTTATGTCCTCGTCTTTTTAAATAGGATACCAATGGACTACCAATTTGTCCAGAGGAACCTAAAACAAGATATTTCATTATTCTCCGTTTATATTTCGATTTTGTTTTTTCAAGCGCACATCTTCAATTTTATTTATGAGTGATTTGGCTCTATTTGCCCAAGTGTGGTTAGCAACGGCGTCATCATAAGCAGTTAATACTATCTTATCTAGTTCTGGCTTATTATTTAAGTAATACCTTAATTTTTTTTCAAAATCACTTAAATCATCTCTAAATTCTATGCAGTTTATACCATCAACAAAAATACCCCTGTAGGGCACAGGTATCTCATTACACATCAAAGCCGTTTTGCTTAACATTACTTCATAGTGTCTTGGACTGACCTCTTCAGCGGGGCTATCAGTAGCGAACCAAACAAGAGTATCGCGAAGAATTTCTGCGTATTTATTCTCAGGGAGCGGGCTGTTCGTTATTCCTGTGTTAATAAAAGATTTTGTCTCGCTGAATTTATCAGAAATTATCTCAAACATCTTTGTTCGCAACTGTGCCTTTTGTTTCGTAAAGCCGTTTTTTATTTCCTCATTTACACCTTTGTTATGTAAAGTATGTAAAGCACCACTAAATCCGATTTCTATATTTCTTGGTTTAGTATTTGAAAAAAATATTTTTTCATTGGCAGCAAAAGGAAACAATTCAAATCTTAGATCTTCAAATTTATCTTGAAACCTTGTAACAAAACCGGGTGACATCAAGGTTAGGTCTACAGAATTTTGTCTAAGAAAGTTGATTTTATCTCTGGTCTGATTTGCGACTTTGTGGAGATTACAAACTACTGGAATCTTAGATTCTTTAAGACCCTTTATTTTTTGGTAATAAGCTGGACTTTCGTTTGCAAACCATCCAAGTCCAAAAACTATGGCATCATACTTTTGTGATGCCCCATTAGGTAACTCTGAAATTGGACCTTTTATTAGGTCCACGTCTGCGATTAAATTCAATTCCTGAAAAAGACCACTATAGTAAGAGAAATAGTCAAGCTTGTTAGTTGATGCTCTCGTGTCAAAAAATAAAATTTTCACTTATTTATATCCTTTATACTAGGAGCATAATCTTGTAGGTTTCTAAACTTCCCCTGATCGTGATAGCCATCATCGACTAAACCAAAATCATAAATTTCTTCTTGTATCATGTGAACAAAAAGGCTTATAATATTATTATCACCCCAGCGGAATCGATAAACACCACCTGAATTATTAACGTAGCTAATCCAGCGTTTCCATAAATCCAATTTAAATAAAGTGGTGTCAATCACATATGTGTCACACCAATCTAGAAAATGAAAATTTGTTGGTGCGTCTTCATCTAATAATAATTCTGCCAATTGTTTATTTTTTGGAGTTAGATTCTCACTTTGCAAAAATCTTTTAGTTAGTTCCCATAAACCTATTCTTGTATCCAGATGACCTTGGTGTGGTTGACCATTTTTTAAACGTTCTCCTACCTTATAAGCCCCAAACAACTTATTATTTTTCTTCAAGGTTTCAAAGGGATTCAAATTAATCTCTTTATTATAACCTGATTCATCATCATGTGTTAAAATGAAATCATATTTATGTAGTTCGGTGTTTGGATATCCATACATGTTGCTTGTGAAATTACACATATGTAAATAACCTTTTCTATTAATGGAAAAACTATTTCTGACGTACCAAAGTTTTTTTCTGTTATAATAGAGTTCTTCTTCCTTAATATTTGTTGGGGTTTTATATGGAATCGAAATGAACCTAACGTCTTGTTTGTTATCCTGCCTTATTTCCTCTCTAAAGCCTTCGTCGTCATATATATCATCAAAATAATGAACGTATACTGGGTACTTATGCTTGTGGTTAAAATTGTCCCAAAGTGATTTAAGAGAAAACCTGATGCATTTCTTTCTTGATGAAATATAAACTATGCAAGCGCTTATATCCATGATAATACCCTCGGGGTGGAGGAGGTGGCTGGGCTGAGATAAGATTCCTTGTGATCCTTTTTGTAAGATAATAATTTGTTAATTTGAGTTACCTGTTGGCTTGTTATATATTCAACCAAATCTAAGTCATGAATAGGCAGATCAAGTGAAACTCCAATATCAGTTATGCTTGTTGGGTTTAGACCAACTATTTTTTCTTTATTAATCATATTTTTTACCTAATAATATTTTATGCCCGAGGCACCATAAATTTCAGAAATCAAAGAAATTGCGTTTTGAGTTTCTAAAATATCAAAATTTTCGATTTCTGAATATAACTCGGGGTGGTTTGGACAAGAACCCTTGTACTGGGAATATATGTTTGGTCCTCTTACGGAGCTATCATAACCATTAACAATCTTGTCATATTTTCTTTTTGTTTTGTCGCTGGAGAATTTTGCTTCGACAATTTTATCTAATGCTGGACCACCAAGTTTGATATATCCCTTGTCTGTCATGATAAACATAGAGCATTCAATGTTGCTAGGTTCACAAGAAATGGTACATTCTAAGGTACAACCAAATTTTTTATAATCCAATAGAGCATAAATTGTGTCCTCTATATTAGTATTTTTGTGTTTGGTGTTATATAGTGAAGATGAAACAACATCTGGCTTGCCAAATAAATAGCATAAGATATCTATATAATGGATCATACACTCATACAAAGTTCCGCCGCCGATTGTTGCAACACCTCGCCAGCCAGTAAAGTATTCTAGGGGGCGCTGCCACCTTTGGATTATACTGATCCCTCTTATATTTCCAATGATCCCCTTATCTAACAGGGCTTTTATTTTTTGTACAGAAGGGTTTAGTCTAACTTGTAATACTGTGTATGCCTTAGTATTATTTTTTTCCGCAACTTTTTTTAAACGCGATATTTCTTGTGGATCTAGACTTGCAGGCTTTTCTATTAGAACATCACAATTATTTTCCAAACAGAATTTTGCGTGTGAAAAATGATAAGAATTGGGAGTGGCGATTACAACAAAATTGATATCCTCCTTTTGGATCATTTCCTTGTAATCAACATAGCCGGGGACTTGATAAATTTTTGAGAAATCCGTAAACTTTTTTTCGTCAATATCACATATAGAAACCAAAGAAAATCTTTCGTTTTCTTCTATCGATTCTATGTGCCGTATAAAAATCGCTCCACAACCAATAATTCCAACTTTATACAAAATATCTTCCATTTATTATGACCTTCATTTTGTTATAAACTCCAAATATCTTTCTGCCACATTTTTTATATTGTAACATGTATCAAAATTGTTTTTAACCTTTGTTGAAAAATCTAATCTCGGAGGCGAATATAATTTTGTCGGTTTGTAGTCCCATTGGGCTTCCTCAACAATAGTAGCCTCAAGACCAGCAATTTCTTTTGTTCCACCGGCTGAACTACAGATTATTTTACAGCCACTGGCGCGGGCATCTACAACGACGTTTGGGCAGTGGTCCAACCAAGCCAGATGGATAAAATACTTACTTCTTTTGTATAAAGAAAACAAAGGCTCCGTGTCCAAATTTCCTACATAAAAAACGTTTGGTTCATTCACATGATAATCTGGGTTTCCTGCTATAACCAAGCAATCATTTTTTTCTTGATGTTCTAAAAAATATCTAATGTTGTCTTTCAACCTTTTGTGTGGTCGCCAGCTTGCGGCACAACACCAGACGTTTTTATAGCGGTCTAAGACTGCGTTTTGCGTCGGCTTTACAGTTTTTATGAATTCTACATCGGCTCCGTTGTGTATTATAATATTGTTTTTATGTTCTCCAAAATATATTTCAGTCAAGCGCTTGTTAAAAGCAGATTGGAATATCACACCTTTAGCGCGGTTGTATGTTCTTAGTATGTTTGAGTTCTGTAACTGATAATCCCCGGCAGTATTGAAGTAAATTCCATCCAATCTTTGAAACAGGTTCTTACTAGGGAGATTAGAGAGATCTTCAATAAAGCAAAGAGCCATATCATATTCTAAATTGGTGTTGATGCTGTGACCATTTTTTGTTAACTCTTTATACAGCTTGTTAGCAAAAGAATTAGGTCCAGAGTTGCTACTAAGATTCACATTTTCAAACCTTATTTTAAAACCGTTTTCTTTCATATACTAATTTTGCTCTAATCCTTTTCATGGTATTATATTGTTGTAGTTGCTTTTGTTTGTCTACGTTTAGTGGGTTCGCTCGATTATAAACGTGTAGAATCTTGTCTATAAACACAGCGCGGTCGCCGGACATTTCCAAGATGGGCAACATTATAGCCTGATCATATGCCATATGATAATAATCGCCGCCTATATCAACAAAATCTTCTTTGTTTATTTCGTCCCAGACTTTCTTTCTAAATGTTCTCAAATGAGATGCACGCCAAGGATCGTGTCTGTAGGAATTATTTTTTATTGTGTTGGGTGGGTAAGCGGACGGCTCAACTCCTCGGTCACCGTAAGGATAATACATATAACTTCCGTAAGTCGCAAGTACCTCACCACTATCGTAAACGTTATCAAGATAGGAGAGAACACTTTTTGAAGACAGCCAATCGTCGGCATCCAGAAGTATAATAACATCTTCAGAAAAAGCATCTAATGAGGTAATCGCTTGTTCAATGTTTCGCAGGGCATATTTTTTAGTTTCATTTCTTATAATTTTAAAACGAGGATCTGAGAAACATTGATTCTGGAACACTTGACACGAGTGGTCTGTTGATAAATCATCAATAAATGTTACAGTATAATTTGTGTATTCTTGTCGCAAAATGGTCTCAAAACAATGAGGGAGCCATTTCGCTGCGTTATAACCGGGAATAATAAAATGAAATTTTGTTTTTCCGGTGGATTTATATTTAGAGAGATTATAATCCAAACACTTTTTGTAAAAGAGTTTTCGCTGTTTTTCTAGGTATGGTAGAATTTTCTCTTTTTTCTGAAACCAAGGTTCGTTTTTGTGTTGAACATTCTCGTTTAGAATAAGCTCACACTCTAGAAGTTTTGCTTCTATCGTTATTCTGGGGCAAGTATCATATCCACTAGGAAGAAAAATTAAACCACGGCTGCTGGCTAATTTTTTTAGCATCTTTTTATGGGAGATTCCACCAACCAACTCATAGTCAAGCTTATTTTTTTTGGCGAATTCAACACACTCGGAAGTACCTTTAACCCATGAGGATGACTGTAAAATAACGTACTTGTCGTTCTTGTTACTTATATCCAAACTATTTATGTGTTCTAGTGTTGTTTTAGAAAACATAGAAGAAAGAACAGGTGATTCAACCTTTTCTAAAAATGGAAACTTTTTTTTGTATTCTTGTTTTTGGTTTAAAGACATAAAAAAAAGATTTTTTGCCTTGGCATAAAACAAACCAACAAGCTTTCCATGTGGACTTGTAGCGCAGTCGCAAGCACCGCTTATCTTTATATGTTTTGATTCAAGTCTGTAAATACAAAATTTATAATCATATTCTATTACAGAGTAATCTTTAACAGTTTTCACGATTTCTAAAAGAACAGACTTATGAATTCCTGAGAAATTACCAAACACCCACTTTTCGTTACAAAGTGTTTTTACTTGTGTGATTGTTAGATTATGACTGTGGATCTTTTTATAGTTATTAAACCCGTATGAAAGAAGTGCGTCAGTAGTTAATTCTGCGCCGCCGATGTAATCTTCCGAAAAAGCATCGGCAACAACTATTATCATAATTCTAGAGTATTAAATAATTCTTCTATTTCTTGATCGTAATTTTTATTAGAATCGACACAGCTAACAAACTTTTCATATTGAACAGTCTCTGTAAACTCTTCACACACCCACTGTTGAAGTTCCTTCGCAAGACCTCTATAAACATCGTGTTGGCTTCGCATCTTGCGGAGAGCCATTTTATACGATCCTTCCTTCGGGAATGCCCATTGTGAGTCAGCCTGAATCACACCATCCCACACTGCTTCTTTTTGGACCGGCAGAATATCGTATTCGACCTTAAGAAACTTTCCTTTCAACTTCTCTTTGCCCTTTTTGTCTTTCTCTGGGACATAAAGGAAATCACACTGACCAGACCACCCAATAGTGATGATTGGAAGACCAGCCGTTGCTGCGTCAAACAATGGCAGACCAAAACCTTCGCCATGAGCTATGTTGATGAAAGCTTTAATTTTTTCGTGTTTATAAAGCCCTTGTATCTCCTGTTCTGTCATATAACCATGAAGGAGAGTCACGGAGCATTTGCGGTCCTTGTAGGGTGCCAGAAGCATCTCTAAGCGGCGTTGTGTGAACTGTCGGTCGATGACACAATTCTTGTAAGAATTGGTTTTGACAACAAGTCCGACTTCTTGGTCTATATTCTCTTCCACAAACCAACGAATGGTGTTTTCAAAGTTTTTCCTCGGACCCCATTGGCTTGCAACCAAGAAGTTAAAATCGTGAGGTAAATCTAAGTCAATCTCTTTTACATCTTGTGGCTTCGTAGGGTAGTTGACAACCTCGATTGGCTTTTCTAACTTATAGGGAAACTTATTTCCATTTGGATCTTGTGCTTCCACAACTGTGTTTTCGAAAACGTTTTTGGCATGGTTGCTAATAACAATCAACCTGTCCATCAACTCATTTGTTTTTTGTAGCCACACGGGTGCGACCTTAGTTGTTTCGACACCAGCGGTGTAGCCAATGTTTATGGGTGCCATCCTTTCAAACTCGTTTGGAATGGTGACCTGAAGGGATAGATCAAAGTGTGGTTCGCCTGCCTGAACATACTGAGCAGTCTTGCGGATTGAGTTTATAATCCAATCCTTTTCCTCAGTTGCTTCAATGATGTGGTTGGACTTTCCCCACTCAAGATTCAAAATATAAATATCAAAAAGATCCTCGCGGCTGCGTAGACTTCGCAAGGCAAATCTCGTTTGTTCACCGTAGCCGGTCTGTGACAGGGCTGGTCCCTTGACAATGATTTTCTTCTTCATATTTGAATCTGCTCCCACGCCTTGTAGTTCTTGCGAGTTTCCCATGAACCATTTTCTTCCAACACCTCATTCATAAACTCTACCCAAGATGTTTCGAAGACTTCAAAAGAATAGTTCTTGTCAACGTGCTTTCTTCCAAGCTCACCCATCTTGCGGCGCTGCTTATGAGTTTTGTTATACATGGTCTCTATGGCACTTACAACTTCGTCTTCGTTTAGTCGGTCTTCGCAAATAAATGGGATTTCCTGTGAGCCAATGATTGCTTTTGATGCTGGTTCAACGCCAACACCAAACCACTTCTTGCCGTCTGTGACTTGTTCTTGAAGACCGCCGGTCATATTGACTATGATTGGTGTTCCACAAGAAAGTGATTCAAGTGTAGCTAAACCAAAACCCTCTGCATCAGAGATGTTGATTGTTAGGTCTACGGCATTGTATAAGAGAGACAGGTGTTCAGCAGGCATCTTTTGGCGGCTGAACTTTACTTGACCCTTATCTAACCCAAGCTCTATAATAATCGCATCAAGATCTTGACCATGCTGATCTTTTGTATCAGTATGCATAATCAAAACTGCTTTGTCATGACCGACCTTGTCTAAGAACTTCTTGAACCAATAGATTAAAGAACCAGACTGTTTTCTTCTGGCGTTACGATTGTTCCAGAAAATAACAAACTTTTCGTCGTCGTCACCGAAGTTGTCTTTTCTAAACTTTTCCCTTGTTTCCTCGGGATGAACTTTGAAAATCGGAGGAACAGCGTGGGGTATGTATCTGTGTTTAGTTTCTGGTGAAACTGTTTCTACAATGTCAGCAGTCACTTTGCTAATCGATGCGATGGCATCGTTAGACATATAGTACTTCTTATTGTAGGTTGGGTATGGGTAGTTGTCCCAGACGTGATAGTAGATTAGCGGACAGTGGGAGCGGATTTCTTCTTCCATCTCCCAGAGCCATCCCCAAAAACGAGGATCAGTCATAATCCACACGGCTGCTGGTCTTTCATTCCACAGAGCCTCACGAACCAAGTTCGCATCTCCGTAGCCCTTCACGGGGTAGACGATAAGGTCGTCTCCCCACTCTTCGGTTTTCATTGGTCGAGGATCGGCGTGATCAATAGCGCCGCCGAAGCAAATAAACTTATACTTCCCTGTTTTTAACAGAGCCTCTACAAAGTATTTTGTTTGTGTCCCCACTCCCGAAGGAGACATTGGATGGTCAGCAAGGACCAGAATCTTCTTTTTCTCTGTCATTTTTACCTATGGACAATGTTGTGTTTTTTTGAACTCACACCTCCCACAAGATAGGCGGTTTTTGACGTGGTTGTTCGTATGTATATTGTACAACGCTTTTTTCAATAAGTTAAGGGCATTTTGTGTTTTTCTTGGACCAGAGGTAACACGAAAGATTTCAACCTTTTCGCCTACCTTCTGAGTTCGCTTCAAAAGAGCAAAATGTGTTTCAACCTCAGAGGGGTCTACACCCATCTTCTGCGCCCAATAGTGCTTGTAAAGGGTAAGCTGATAGGTTATAATCTGACTTGTTCGCTTTTCGGCTTTCCATCCCCACGAGCAAGACTTATAATCAATGACGTGGTATTTGCCATCGGGAGTTTGAACGATCAGATCGATGTAGCCCTTGAACTTATAATCTTTTTCTGTGAACTCACCAACTTTTTCCATCAAAGTTTCTTCTGCTTTGATGAACTTGAAGCCACCGGGAAAATAAGAATCAAACGCAGCATCAAGTTCAGCAACAATGCCGATGCCTTGATTATAAAAGTCGGTGATGTCCTTCTCTTTTAGCACGGTGCCGCCTTTTTCCAGCGACTTCAATTCTTTGCGAAGCATTTCTCCAAAGAAAAACGCCTTGTCCAACTCTCTGTCTGATTCAAAATACTTTTCACAAACCGAATGGATTGCTGTTCCGAACGCAGTAAAAATGTTTCCTTTGAACTTCCTGATCTTGTCCTCGTACATAAGTTTACGAGCGAAAGGACAAAAGTCCCACTTGGACAGTTCCGAATACGAAATGTGAGCCATAGCTCCCCCTTTTTGTTATACTCTATTATCTCACAAACGTGAGGATTAGTCAAGCTTTTTTATTGTGAAGCAGAGGGCTTTTCGGGGCGGGTGGGGAGTACATCATCCAAACCTTGGGTATAGCCGCGAAGGAAGTTTTCTTGGGCTACAACAAATAGGAACTCTGGAAACTCATCTGCAAAGATGTTTACCACGTCGTCTACTGTGACTTCTGGAGTTGTAGGGTGTAACTGTTCCCCCACATAATTTACAATCAATTCTTTTAGTTTGGTGTCGCTCTGCACTAAATAAAACTTAGGGTCTTCTTCATCAAACTCTTTTTCTGTCTTGTTCTTCATTTTTTCCTTATAAAACCTTGGCGGCAAGGGTGGCAACTTTTGAGCGTTCGCCCTTTATTAGCTGAATGTGTCCAGCCAGATCATAGGGTTTCAGCCTTTCAAAAGCGTGTGTCAAACCGTTGGAGCGAGAATCTAAATAGATGTTGTCAATCTGTTCGATGTCGCCAGTTAGCACGATTTTGGTGCCTTCGCCAACTCTTGTTATTATAGTCTTTAATTCGTGTGCTGTTAAGTTTTGTGCTTCATCAATGATAATGAAGGTGTTGCTTATTGAACGACCGCGAATATAAGTAATCGCTTCGATGTCTATTATTCCCTTGGAAAAGTATAACGCCATCGCTTCTTTATCGTCATCCATAAGAAACGCAAGGTTATCTTTGATGGGGGCGAGCCAAGGTGCCATCTTGTCTTCTATGGTTCCCGGTAAATAACCCAAGTCCTTTCCCATTGGATGGATAGGTCTTGAAATCAAAAGTTTTTTATACCTCGGATCAAACTTACCAGACAAATCAATTGTTTGATTGAGACCGGCTGCTACTGCAAGCAAGGTTTTGCCGCAGCCTGCTTGACCAACAAGAGACACCACTTTGATGTTAGGGTCCATCAAAAGATGTAAGGCAAAGGTTTGTTCTTTATTTCTTGGTTGGACATTCCAGCCTCCAAGATGTTGGTCAACAACACGGCGAAGTGGCTTTTTATAGCTTATGAATGAAGAGAGCGCGGTTTTCTTTGCGTCTGAGGTTGAGACCAACATTACAAACTGTCTTGGAAAAAATTCTCCACTCTCTTCTTCTATAAAGATCTCTTCGCCAGAATAAAAGCGGTCTATTGTGCTATCATCCACCGAGTGTTTTGTAAAACCGGAATAAAACTCAGCCTTTTCTTTTATTACTTGGTTCTCGTTGTAGTCTTGACATTCTAAGCCGATCGCATCGCAGCGGACACGGAGGTTGATGTCTAAAGAAACAATCACCACTGTGTTTGGTGAATCGGACTGTTGTTCACCAAGGGCAGCAGCAATAATAATGTTGTCAGCGTCACTTCGATCCATTGTGGGTGGAAGTAATGTTGTATCACTGAAGATTGCCCTGATGATTCCAAGACCCTTACCGATACGGACACCTTTGTGGAGGTTTCCTCTTTCTCTAAGTTCGTCCAAAAGACGAATGGAGCGGCGAGCGTGAGCGCCAACGCCGTCTTGCCTTTTTTTATGTTTGTCTATTTCTTCCAACACTTTTATGGGAAGGATAATATCGTTGGTGCCAAACTTTTTGAAGCAATGGGCGTCCGTTAGGTAGACGTTTGTGTCTAAGACATAAGATTTTTTTGCCATTGCTATAAATAGTCCCCAAGGTTAAGAAGGGGGGCATTCATTGCCCCCCTATGTTTTGTTCTTTTATTTACTCTTCTGTATTCGATACTTCTTCTGGAAGCAACACATCTGTGCCAGCATCAGTTCCAGTTGCGTCCTTTGACAGTCCAGAAACCTCTTCTGACTCTTCGACATCAGTAGCCACAGATTTGGTAGTATCCTTATCAGCAACCTTTGGTGTGCAGGCTGACAAGATAATAACCATAAATGTAATAATAATACTCAAATTTCTCATTGTGTTTTCTCCTTTAAACAATGTTTGTGTCTTCCGTAGAAGGACACACTTTCCGACCCGTAGCATAGGACCACCTTGAAACTTGTTTATGTCCACGGGGATCGTTATACTCCACATACCAAACCAAAGGGTTTTCTGGCATTGGTTGTCCTTTCTTATTAGTGACAGGACAACGGGTCATCTTTTTTGCGTGCTTGTTGTAAAATTGTCTGTATCCGCTCATTTCGTCATCCTTTAAGTAGTTGTTTATCTTCAATAACAAGCTTCTTTTTTTCTTGTAGTTCCTCTTCGTGTTTCAACCGTTTAAGATCGGGGTATCTTTCGTAAACTTCAATTGTTGTCAACCCTTCGGTCTCGCGGAGGCTTTCAACCACTTCTTCAATTTTTCCCATTATTTATTTTCCAAAGTTGAGATACTAACTTGATTACGCGCCATACCCTCAACAGGTGGTCCCCTAAAAACCACTACGGCAGAGGGGAATGGAGCAGTGTTGCAACAGGCTTTTGAAGGCAGCGGCTTTCCGTTGGCATCAGTAGCTTGGACAAACTTTAAGCGACCCTTCACAAAGTAAATCTCGTCTGCCTTCATACAGTATTTATGCCAATACTTAGTATCGGTTCTTGCTGGAATCAGACAAACAATGGTTGTATTTTTGTTTTCGCTTTCCTTAAACGCTTTCTCCAACCATTTATCGATTCCTCGACCGTATGGAGGGTTCATAAAAACCTGATGACCAGCCCACGAGTGTGTCAGACCATCATCAGCTTCGGTAAAATACTTTTTACACTTGGCGGAATCGTCTGTTGCACAAGGGTCTAAATTGAACTGAAAGGTTCGATTTAGCTTTTCATAAAAGTCTTGTGGAGTTCTCCACTCATTAGATTCACTACTAAACATCAATTGTTGTGTTTGCTTGTCCATTATTCCTCATAATCGTCGTCGGAGTCATAATCATCAAAAAGACCGTGGAGATCTTTATCGTTCAAGACCCCATAATCATTTTCATAGTATGAATCCTTAATAGAATAGTCAAATGTGCAACCGTCAGGTAGGTTGACCGGAAATTCAATGTCATCCATCTTTTATTCCTTACTTCTTGAGTTGTTCAAAGACTCGTTGCATATCGCGGGCGACAGCCTCTTTGAAAGTTTTGATCTCAGCTTGTGTGACACGCAGTTCATCTACCAGAGTGTTGATACGCTCCTGTAGTTTATTAACCTGTCCCTCTTGTCCTTTCAACTTCATTTCTTCTCCTTGTATAAAATGAACCGCTGGGGTCACCAGCGGTTCATGTTGTTTTTATATTATAGGCTTATTTTTGTTATTTGTCAAGCCTTTTTTTAAAAAAGTTTTATTTTTTATTTGCATTCGACATTCAAATGACCCAACTCAGTATCAAAAGAAGCAATCCAACCAACAAGCTGATTATCACCAGCCTTGAGGATTGTATCTACATCTGTTTCAACGCGATGAGTTACCGTTGCCATAGCACGCTTATGATCCATATGGTCAAGATCAACCTCAATCCAACCGTTATCTGAACAAATCATATCCGTTGCTAAGACATCAGTCAGATGCTCCGCGAAATCACCGTTGCCACGGTAATAACCACCCATCAAGCTTTCATTACGCAAGGTGTCCATAACGTTGCAGGCACCTCGCGAAGTGAAAGGCGTAACCGAAACCAAATCAGCCAGAGTCCGATAAGAATCCAACTCCTTGATTGCTGAAGAATCACCATCACCTGTGAAGTGATACACAGACGTAGTGTCTTCCATATACAGTTGGACCTTGGTATTCACCTTATTGTCCACTGCCTTCTTAATCTTCTCTTTCCAAGTAACAACTTCCATTCTATTCTCCTGTACTCCCAAGCGCACCTTCACCTCGATTTGAGATGGTTAGTGCATCTTGGTATAAATTATTTTCTGTAACCTCAACTGATCTCCACTGTACCACGGGAATCAAAACCAGTTGAGCAATTTTGTCCCCGTTTTTTACGGTCTGTGATACATTCCCAATGTTGTGAAGATTCACAAAAATTTCGCCGCTATAGCCAGAATCTATTACGCAAGCTCCAACAACCAATGACTTTTTTGCTGCCATTCCAGAACGGTTTTTTACTTCTAACATATAACCGTGAGGAACTTCAACTTTGAGTCCAGTTGCAAGAATTTTTGAGTCTCCTGACCAAACAACAGTTTCTTTCTTTTCACGCCAATCTGGTGAACAATAAAAAACATCTGCGCCCGCATCTGAGGGGTTTGACCTTGACGGTAACTGTGCTGTTGGGCGAACCCTAGAAACCTTCAATAACATTTGCCCTCCAAGAGCCTCGTATCGGAATCGAACCAATTTCTGCGGATTACAAATCCGCTGCATCGCCATTTATGCTTACAAGGCGATAAGGGGGGCGGGAAAAACCCGCCCCCCAAAACACCGTATCTAACTATCGGTGCTACGAGTATTAAGAACCTGCTTACGCAAGGACTTAAGTTCAGTAACAGCCTGCTGTGCGGACTTGCGAACGCGAGTTCCAGCAGACTTGTTGCCCTCATCGCACTTCTGTGCGTCCGAAATAGCTTCTGAAAGCTGATCTACAACTGTTTGTAGTGTATTAGTAACTGACATTATTGACTCCTTTTATTGTCATTTAGCTCGGCAATCCGATAATCCAAGTACCATCTTGCCTTCTTCAAATCACCAAGAGTATTTCCCTTGTGTTTCGATCTTGTAATATATTTTACCACGTTTCCTTCGATAAAGTCAAGCCCCCAATCCTCGATTGCGTCAATAACTTCAATTTTTCCTGCATTATAATGGTCAGGGTGGTTTACTTTCTCTTTGGGCATAAGATTATCACGCCCGATGGATGGTAGTTCAAGCTCGTGCTGTTCAAAGGGGTTCACATAAGCCTCACTGTGGTTATAATATATTCCACCAGTTTCTTTATTGCGATGTTCTATGGCTACGTCGGTCTTTGTTATCTTCGATCTAGAACTTTTTTTTTGTGTGCTGCCAATCTTCGCCATTAGGTTCCTCATTAAGATTATTGCCTCTCTCATTTTATTATACCGCGTTTTGAGCGTTATTTAAGTAGAAAGTTACATTCCAATAAAATAAACCGCAAAAAATACAGATGTAAATAAAAACGCCAGCGATCCATAGAAAAATCTATTTGCTTCTTTTTCGTGCTTTCGGTCGTTTACGAACATTTTTCTTTTCCTTCTTTTTATAGTCTTCTTCAAAGACTGTTAACATAGACTCTAATAGGTCTCGACAGAATGTTTTGTTCCGCTGGTCTGGTGCTTCCTTGCGGCGGATTTTGTCGAGCCTGTCATATATTTCTTCTGCTAAGTTTAGTTTTATTTGTTTCATTGATGATTCTTAGTATCAAGCTCGTGGGCTATATAGCCTTGGGTCTCAAACAGATGTTTGCTTACCATCACGATGCCGCTGATATTTTCACTACGAACTCCGTAGACATTTGGTGTAACACTGGCAATCTGTCCTTTATATTGCCACGTTGAGTCATCATATTTGTAAAGATGATCACCCATTTCAAAATTTTTAATACGATACATTCTCTCTCCTTGTTGGTACTCCCAGAGAGAATCGAACTCTCGTTGCTGGTGTGAAAAACCAGTGTCCTGACCGTTAGACGATGGGAGCCGAATTGTGGTGGTACACCTCCAGAGAATTGAACTCTGCTTAAAGACGCATATAAGACGCCGTCTAACTACCAGCCAGCCGAGGTGCATTGCTTCAACTTAGTTGAAACGGCTTTGTGTTTTATAGGTTAGCCGTCTTTCATTCCACAGGGTTTGATACATCCACAGCAGCCTGTGCAGAAATCGGTTGTTTTCTTTTCTGAATCCTTATTCATCATAATCCTCCTCATCATCATCTTCTTCTTCAAGTCTTTTGGAAGTGTCTTTAAAAAGAACAATTGTTCTGTAATTGCGCCACCAACGGGGAAGTTTTTTTCTGACTATCTTGCTGTCTGTAAGTGGCACAAAAACTTCTATGGTTTTGCCGCACACGTCTTTATCAAAATTGTATTCATATTTGTTACTTAGAACGAACTCTTTTTGAAACGCTCTAATAATAGCTTTTTTGCCCATATAATAACTACTTGGTTTGCACCTTTTTATCTTTTTGTTTTCGGGTTAACTTCTTAAATGCGTATTCGGCTTTTTGAGCCGCAGATTGGTCAGGGTGTTTTTCACAATAAACCATTTTGGTTGGTCTTCTGGAGTTTGTATACTTGGCTCCTTTCTTGGTGTTGTTGTGTTCTCTGAGTCTTCGCTTAGGGTCTGTTGTCACCCCTGTGTAAAGCGTATCGTCGCTACACAATAGGACGTAGAGAAACCACTGGTTACTCACTTTTTGTTCTTCACTTTTAGACTATCCTGATGAGCTTGGTTTTGTAGTGCCACTGCGCTCCAATAACTCGGGCATCTGGTCCTAACCCAACCTGCGTTATTTTGTGTTCCCGGTGAGCCGCACTCTTCGCAAGTTCGGTTAGAGATTGCCTCTGCCATCGATGTTAGCCCTTCAATAAACTCGTCACCACCGTTGTAATAGAAGCGAAGACCGCCGAATTTTTCTTTTACTTGTGTAGCTTCAACATTGAATCGCTCAAGAAGATTCAGGTTTTGGATTTGTCCGCACAGGGTGTCGAGGATATTGTACCACCCGTCTCCGGTGTCAATTTCCAGATCTTTCTGAACAAAGATTTTCGGGTATTTATCAAATAGTTTATTTTGTAGTTCAGTTTTCATTCTTCGTTCTCGGCTTCGCGTTTTTTTATAAGGTCAGCTA
>TARA_R110000796_G_scaffold88545_11_pt1 | contig 19879 bp, 39 predicted proteins | sample TARA_R110000796 | Tara Oceans TARA_R110000796 (sample SAMEA4397815) | marine metagenome | biome: Polar Biome; feature: [SRF] surface water layer (ENVO:00010504); material: water (ENVO:00002006), including particulate matter (ENVO:01000060) such as... | depth 5 m
ATTGGTATTATTGCTAGTATTGGTGTACTTAATTGCCACCTGAGCATATATTTTAATAACTTCATTATAATATTTTTATTTTGTATCTCCTTTAATTGAATCTACTAACATCCCATCCAATGTCTCTGTAATAAATGTATTGGACTCTTTTTGCTTTTTCTCAGCTTGTGTCTTTTCTAGCTTTTGTTGCCATTTAGACTGTTTTAGAACCAACCTTTCTTTTACTTGCTCTTTAAGGACCGCTTCACTGACATTCCTAAAGACTTGTGAAACAAACCAAAGTACAACCAAACCTAGAACTGCTGTACTACCAATTTTAAGTGCTAAGTCACCATCACTCCAGATTGCAATAAATGATGCTGAAATTAATGCAACTATACAAATTAATTTTAATGATGCAATTATTTGTGGTATCTTTTTCATATTACAAACATACGAATAATAAATGTACTGACCAAATAAAAGTCGAAATATTTTGGACGGAAAAACCTGGAAAATTTTTAAAAGCACTTTGCCCGTTTTTTATTTTTAATCCGATTTTTTCCAGAAAGAGTTTTCTATAAGGGGTCTTCTATAAAGTGGAATAAAAAATCCAGGAAAAATTTTTGAGCGAACATCCGAAGGGGTATATGGAGGGGTAGACGGGGGGTATAGTAAGAGGGGTAACGGGGGTACCCCTACGGGGGTCTATCGACCACCCCTCCCCCCATTGGCATACCAGCACATTATTCTAACTACCCAACCGCTTAGAGGCTCTTATAATAAGTTCCAAGTAAATCACATAGAAATATTCGATTTGTTTTTCTCGTATATAGTTTTTACCTATCAGTACCGACAAGGCAAAAAAAAAGCCCGAAGGCTTTTTAATTTATACTAATTCTAAATCTTGTAACTTTGCAACCTCTTCTACGTTCGCGTACTTCATGTACTCGTTTAGTGCGTCCGTATTAATAATTGTTTTACCTGCGTACTTGAATACTAAAAGTTTTTCGATAGCTAATCTAGCTACATAGAAATCATCACCTTCTGATACTTCACCACGTCCTACAGTAGGTTTAGGAGCGTAGTAAGCGTTAGTAAATAATTTTTGCTCTTCTGCGTCCTTGCGGTCTATTACTGCACCATCATTAAACAATACTGTCAAGGCTTTTGTATCTTTACCTTTGTAAGTGTTTAACCTCATATCACCTTTTTTAATCGCTCTAAAAAAGAAAGGGTTAACATACTCTAAACCTCTAGGAGATTCAGCCTTAAAATCGCTGTCAGTACGGTTATTTACTTTGTTCTCGTATGACTCACCAATTCTCATAGTAGTATCAACAAGTTTTTGTAGTACTTTTTTCTTGTTAACTGTTTTTGATTTTGATTCGTCAGTAAAATAAATGAAACGTCCTACAGTAGCTTTTTTAACATTCTCGTTAATAAAGTTTTCCATTCCTAATGCAGTTGTTCTGATAATGTATTTCATAATGTCGATTTTAAAATGTAACTTCGTTGCTACACTACTAAGATAAGGATAATTAAGCTACTAACCTAATTTATTTACAAATAAAATATTTATTATTTGTTTTATTTAGTTTATACACTAGTTTACGTGTCCTTATATTTGAATTTTTCGTGTGTTGAAATGTTGCAATACTATCGTTAACGATAACATATACACCACTGTAGTTAACAACCTCAAAACTTTTGCCTTGTGCCTGTGCTGGTCTTCTATTACCACAAGAAGTACCTAATATCATTAATGCAATGATACCTAATAAGAATGCAAATTTTTCAACGTTTGCAACAAAAAATGTAATAGCTTTCATAATATAGTTTTTTAAGTTAGTAGCAATTGCGCTACACCACAAATATAAGGATAAAGTTCTGTTCTACCAAATTTATTTGCACTTATTTTTAATTTATTTTTGTTGTGTTTTTATTTGGTAGATTCAATTATTTGTTGTATCTTTATCTTGGTGCCTTATAGTTTCTTACAATTTCATTCTAGAGCACCATCACTAAGGTAAGGAAAATTTTTGAATTGACCAAATAAAAAGGGAACTTAATCCCTTTTAATTTAAACAAGACAAGCTGAAATGAATGTTGAGGTATCTTTATTAACACTATATTTAACTAGTGTTATATTGAAACGGTCTGCAATAACATCAGTTTTATTAATACCGCCAGTATTAAATGCCCAAGCTTCAATTTTTGGGTTAACTAATTCATGTTTCTTAATTATGTGGTTAGTAAGGTTAACAAACGATTCCTTTGCTGATTTAGGATTAGAATAATAATAAGTAGCTATGAAACCGTTTATTTTAGTATCGTAACAAGTAAGGATATAAATGTTTTTCATAAAGATAAAATTTAATGTAGCAACATCGCTACACTACAAATATAATGAATATTAATGTAACTACCAAATAAAAAATGAATTAATATTATTTGCAAATAAATTTGGTAGATTCAATTATTTGTTGTATCTTTATCCTGGTGCCTTATAGTTTCCTATAATTACAAAAAAGGTCTTAGTGTGAAGATACGAATAAAAATCGACAATACCAAAACTAATTGCAATAAAAAAAAAGTATAAATAAATTAGGTTTGTTCCTTTCTTTTACTTATCTTTACATTGTTGCCAGTTCATTGAAATCTTGAAAATATAAAGTGTAAATAAATTAGGTTTGTTCCTTTCTTTTTATTATCTTTATATTGTTACTAGTTCATTGGAATATTTATTCACTTTTAAATTTTTGTATTATGAGTAAGAAGTATGTTTATATGGTTAAGACTGGAGGTTTATCTCGAATAGATAACAAGTTCCACTTTTATGATACTGAGATGTTCAGTTCTAAAAAGAAAGCTCTGGACAGATGCCAAAACGGATTAGATTCTAACAAGGCTTACAATGTAGACCGAAAGTTATTTGAGAAAGATGTTTACCAACGTGACATTGTTCAGATTGACTTCAACTGCAACCAAAAAGTTGGTCATGTTCAAATGAAAGGACGTTACTGGGTTGAGCAAATCGAGTTGAAATAAGCACTAGCCCTAGCATTAAGTTGTTAGGGCTTTTTTGTGTCCTTACGTGTTGCGTAGTGTGTATTGGTGATGTGGAGAAAGATATATACACAAAAGTGTCCCCCTATACGTTCTGTAACCTTACATACCGTTCTATTATTTCGAAGTCTTGATTTGCTTCCTCATGGGAATTATAGAAGTAATACCTATAACCACCGATTAAGATGGTCATAGTTGTTTTACATCGTTCTACTGAGAAATTAGCTTTCGCTATCTCCTTAGCTTCCTTCAATAAGATTATGTGGTTAAGGTCTAACATGATATACCTTTCCTTCTAAGGTTACGTTTTTCTTTACCATTGAATGTGTTGATTATAAATGGTTCAATAAGAATGGTAACCATTAATAATTTGATTAATTTTTTCATTTGTTTTGTTTTAAGTCCGTAGCAATATCGCTACAATGCTAAGATAAGTAATTTAATTCATTCTACCAAATATTATTCAACATAAATCATTAGAACTCTTTCACCGTTCTCATGTACCCAAATATGACTACGAGTTCTACCAGCTTCTATTTTGATATCCTTACAAGTAGCATCTTTAGTTCTAGAAAAGGTCTTACAATCGATTAAAAGCATCTCTAGAACAAAATCATCGTATGACATATTAAGTGCCATTTCGTTTGTTTCTTTGCTTCCTATGGTTCCGAATCGATTCTTTACGTATGTATCTTCACCTTCACGATTCCAAAACTTTACACATTCTAGAATGTTTGCGTTAGCGTAGTTTACATTTCCTTTACGTTCGTCTGATACTTTGATTTTCATTTGATTTAGTTTATGTGATTAGCAACAATACTAAGATAAGTAATTTAATCCACTCTACCAAATTATTTGTAAAGTAATTCTTTAATTTTTTCCTCTTCCATCACCATAATACTATGAAATCCACCGTGATAAATTTGAGTTATTTTATTACCTCTAGTAGTATAGAAATCTCTACCATCTGTTAATAAATCTGTTTTATCTTTTTTCATCATTTTTAATAACTCCTTTTCAGTTTCGGGTGTTATCATTCTGTCAGTATCACACATGATATTAACCTCACTAATTAACACGTTTTGAGTTTCTGTATTACGTCTAAATTTAGTGTTGAACCTGAATCTAACTTTACCTATTGGTATAAGATTAAATGTATTGTAAGTTTGGATTTTCATAAGATTTAATTTAAGTGATTAACAACAATACTAAGGTAAGACTAATTTACGTCATATCCTAATTTTTCTAACAATAGTTTCTTATCAGTATGAAATAAATTAATTGCTTGTATAATGGCGGGTGTAACCGTTTCCGAATCTTCAAGCCATTCATCTTCGTGCCAATAAACAATATGAGTAGGTTCAATATCTTCTCCCTCATCAATGTATATGTTCACACTCTCTTGGTCAATCGCCAATTTCATGTGGTCTGTAATATCTTCAATAGTAATTTTGCTCATAATGAATTTATTTAAGTGATTAACAACAATACTAAGATAAGGAAAACAAATGACTTAGCCAAATGTTTTCCTTATTATTTTACCTTACATTATCTAAAATTGAATCTCCATCTTCAAACACCTCTAATGTAGCACAACCACCATTTTCACTAATAGTCATATACTCATCAACATCATCAATCTTTCTAACCTCAAGGTCATCAAAGAAATCGAGCATATCAGTACTCTTATCAATTGCTCCACTCTTTACAAGTTCTTTTACTTTTTCTTCGTGTTCTACTGGAACTTCAATACGTTCCCAAGTTGTAATTTTGAAATCTACGTGCATAATATATGATTTAAGTTAGTAGCAACATCGCTACAATACTAAGATAAGGAATTTATTTGGTTCTACCAAATTTAATTGCTATAAACATAACTAATAAAATAACCATCAACATCAAACTCTTCATTGTTAACTCTGTCCATGAAGTCAGTTATTAACATCACTTCAATATTATGGGCACTATTGATTCCTAATTCATGTTGCACCTTGTCTAATATTCTTAGTTCAGGGTTCATAACACCTTCAATAATTTTGAAGTGTGTATTCTCAATTGCTTCACAACCTTTTCTTGGTTCTACTAATGAATCATCAACTGGTATTAATACGATATAAGTTCTCATGCGAATTGGATTAAGTTGTATAGCAACATCGCTACAATGCTAAGATAAGGAATTATTTCCATTCCACCAAATTTATTTGCATAAAAGATTTATTTGGTAGTCTCGTTTTTTTGTTGTATCTTAGTGATGGTGCTCTAGAACTAAATGTTAGGAAACAATAAGGCACCAGGACTAAGTTAAGGAAAATTTCTGAATTAAACAAATAAAAAGGGAACTTAATCCCTTCTTATTTTATATGTTCACTTTGTCTATTGTGTACCCAACCGACTCACAAAGGTTCTTACTTAGCAACCATTGTAGGTACTTGTAGTTTTTAGTTCTGTTTGGTTTGATACAATTTTGTGTTGCAATGATTTTACTTGCTTCACCTTTTTCCTTCATAAAGAAATACCAAGTTTGTACGCTCATAACATTTTAGTTTAATTTGTAGCTTCATTGCTACAATGCTAAGATAAGGAAAATAAACGTACCAACCAAATTTATTACTTCTTTTTTTTCATTAGCATGAATTTATATGTATTCATATAATCTTTGTGTAACTCTGGATTTACTTCTTTTAGTTTGTTCAAACAGAATCCAACGTTTGTATCTTTGGGGTTTATCCCTCGTTGAATCTGTTTGAATATTAAATCAATTTTCTTGATTATAACTACTTCCATTAATCAGTAAGTTTAAATAATGAGATTAATACTAAGATAGTTAATACCGTGATTTTATTTAGTATATTTCGCATGATTTTACTGAGATTTAAATTTCTTATAAAACAAAGTGTCATTATATCGTCCTCCAAACACGTAGGTGTTTTGTACATTTGGAAACAATTTGTTGAATGTATCAATAGCTTCCTTCCAATCTTCCATATCACCATCTGTACTAATAACAATTGAAGACGTTGGACAATGCTCTCTAATTGACAATAGAGTCATAACAACTGCAAGGTCATAAGGTTTTCTAGCGGTCTTACAAGAATCTCCACCACTAACCCAATTAGTAATACAAAATGTTTCGTGTGATTCACCTTTACTTTCATCTCCATTGAATTGAATTGAATCTTTGTCGTATTCAACTCCTTTAGTTTCGCCTGAGCCATCAAATAATGGTTGACCGATTGATTCCATGTACTGCTCAATTACTTTAACGTCAGCTGTAATCTTTTTTAGTGCTGTTTTTGAAACAGTTCTTTTTGCTTTAATGTAGTGAGTGTAACCCATAATAATAAAATTTAAGTGATTAATAATTAACAACAATACTAAGATAAGAAAAATAAACGTTACTACCAAATATTAAGGTAAAAAAGTTTTAAGAAACTTTGCTAACTTGTTACACGCGGTCAATGTGTCCAAATAACGTTCAATGTCCCATTTAAGAACCTCTGACGAATCTTTTGCAACTTCTAGTACATCTTTAGCCTCTACACCGTAAACGATGAATGACTGTCCGCTAAATGCTTCTACGTGATTTTTAAGATATGTGATTAGTGTAGAGTCCATAATAAAAGGTTTAAGTGATTAACAACAATACTAAGATAAGGAATAATATCGATACTACCAAATAAATATACAACAAAATGGGCTAAGGTCACTACACCTTAACCCTGTTGTTAAACACTCAACTTGAGTACTTTAAATTTTATGTGATTCTTATAACAACTACACCGCCTTGTTGTGTTGTATATTGGTCGCTTACATCGAGTGCGTCGATTTGTTCTTGGTCTTCGATTTCATAACCATTATCATCACTAAAATGGTCAATAGCTGCAAGTTCACTTTTAGGGTTGTAATGTGTAGCCATCCAAACAACTTGAAAATTTCTTTTTTCTTCTACTGGTTCTTTTTTAGTGTCGGTAATGATAGCACCGTCATAGTCTTCAACTACCAACCAACCGTGTCCACCATCATCAAGGTCAGAAATTACGTCCTCAACTTGACTCCTTAAATGTCTTTGGATTCCAACCAAATTATTTACGTGTGCTTCACGTTGGTGAATACCATCATCAATGAATGAAAAATCACCCGTCATAACAGTAACCCATTCGTCAACTGATTTTGTTTCAATTGGATACTTAGCATCTACTTCCGTATATTCGGGAAAGTCCACACCATGTAAGAACGAAAATTTATCTATCATGTCTTTAGACAATGTAACACTAATATCGTAGTCTAAGAATGCAATTAAGGTTCTTAAATCGTGCTTCATATATTCGATATTATCACCTTGCATTACATTACTATCAATTGCTTTGTATTGCAATTCTAATGCTTTTCTGATTATTTCCTTTTGACTTTTTGGTAATGCTTGAGATACGTTTACTTTTTTCATTTGATTTAGTTTATGTGATTAATAACATTGTAAAGATAAGTAATTGATTTCGTTCTACCAAATAAAAAGTGTTTTATTATTCATTACCACCATAAAAAAATACTGCCGTGTTACCTTTAAAAGATAATTTACAGTCACCAAAAAACTTTTGGTTAGAAATAGCGTCACTAACTTGGTCAATTAATTCTTCACCAAAGTGTCCAGCTTCAAGTACTTCATGTACAATTCGTTCAGCTTCATTTTTAAAACCTAACTCCAATGTATCAGTGCTATAGTATTCTTCGTTTTCTGTAATGTCATTATCAATTGATAATATTTCGTAACAAAACTTAATAACGTCTTCATTATTATTTAAGTCTATTACTCTATAAATTAATCCGATACTTGATTTACAATTTGCCATTTTATTTAATATTAAAAGTTACGTAGCAATCTCGCTACAATGCTAAGATAAGGAATATAAATGAAACCACCAAATTAATTTGGTGTTATTTCATCTAATAATTGTTTAACGGTAAATGAAGTTTCAAACATAGTTGTCATTTGAATACCATCAATCCAACCTGTGATTTCGTTTTCGTCTTCGTGGTTCTCTAAGATAGTTAACATTGCTTCCAATTCTTCGTCGTCACTAAATGAAGTGTACCTTCCTAGATTATCTAACATAACATTTCTTTTGTTATCTATGTTATATTGTGTAGCTTCGTCCTCAAAATGGGAATAACACATTTCATTCATGTCCATTGGTAAAGTTTCATCAATTGCCATAGCTACTAGCTTAGGTAAAATAACTTTGCTGATAAAATCTCTTTGTTCTGAATTCATTTTAATTGGATTAAAGATTAGTAGCAATCTCGCTACAATGCTAAGATAAGAAAAATAAAGCACCTAACCAAATATTAAGTGCTTTATTTTCAATTTTATTCTTGGGTTACATCAATTGCAATTGTGCAATCACCACGTCTAACAAACAACGTAATATGTTCTATTGGTAAATCACTAGCAATATAAAAAGTTGCTTCGGGATTAACACCTAAATCCGTAGCGGTTAAATCGTAAAGGTGTTCTTCTACTGGGAAAGTATCTTCATCCTTTTCTAGTTCACATCTAATTGTACTAAAACCACCATCAATCGTAGTTGTTGAACGTGTCACATCTAAGACATATTTTCGACCCTTATTAGATAGATACACCGCACCTAAATCAATTTCGTCTGTATTGGTTATTTCACCATATAAAACAACGTCTAAAGCTAAGATTTCTACACCATCAATATATTCCATGATAATTAAATTTAATTGTAACAACATCGCTACAATGCTAAGATAAGAAAAATAAACCATTCCACCAAATAAAAACGAAAATAAAAATAAATTTGGTAGTGTCAGATATTTGTTGTATCTTAGTCTTGGTGCCTTTTAGTTTTTTGTTATTTAGTTCTAGGGCACCATCACTAAGGTAATAAAAAAAATTGAATTAAACAAATAAAAAAGGAACTTAATCCCTTTTTATTTATTGTCTTATTAGTATGTTTACGGGTTCTTTACCTTTACCGATTAAATATTTATCTACTACTAAGGCTGCTGCCCGTTCTGTTGGATATCCTATTTTTGATACTCCACGCATATTAACCCTCCAATACGTTTTGTCATTCACCTCGGTCTTAACTACGAATTTGTACTTTTCACTTTTCGTATCTTTAATTGTTTTTTGTGCCATGATTTTGTGTTTTGTTTATCATAAGCAAACTATTAGTTTGTTTTTAAAGGTTATTTTAAACCATAACTTCAATAGGTGTATGGTTCACCTCAACTTCAAAATCACATTTGTAATTCTTCGATTGTAATTGTTTTAACTTTCTTAGTACCGTTGCTCTATTAGTAAAAACCTTTCCAGTCATATTGTACCTTAGATTAGTTCTAGTTTCCTTTACGAAAAATCCAAAATTAGCAACTTTGATTCTGTAAGATTCATCTACAACCGTTGCAACCTTAGTTCTTACCTTTGGTGCAAAGTACTTCTTTCTTATTCTCTTTGGTTTTTCTTCGTGCATTCCAGCAAATTCAACCGTTGTTCTAATTTCAGTACCCTTAAACCTATCTTCACATTGTGCAATAGCTTCCAATAATTCAGTATCATTTTCAACTACTAAACTGTAAGGGCTAATTCCTAATTCAGTTTGTTTGTCACTTGGATAGTAAGTGTTCTTAACTATCACTCTTACATTCTCACAAGCCAATTGCTCGATTGTAAGCGACTTTTTCGCTCCAGTGGTAAAGATACCTGTCAATGTCTTATAAGATGTCTTAGACGTGTGCTTTGAGCCTACTGCAATTGATGTCCAGTAACCAAATGCATCATCACTGTATTGTGTATGCCATTCGTCCCTATCTTCAGCTTTGTTATCTGCAATATGTCTTGCTCTTACATTTTCCCAATAACCCACCATATCTTTAACACTATTCAGTACGTTACAATTAACGCCCCAGCAATACCATTCACGAGTTCTACGTTCCCTACCTTTGTAATCAACTTCGTAACAATTGTTACTACCAATAAGAGTCATTGGTATGTACATTTCAGTACCTTTGTTATCAACTTTAACAAATTGTTTGTCGTAAATGATTTCGTAACTCATAGCTTTTAGTTTTAGTGATTAGTAACAATACTAAGATAAGGAATATAAATGATACTACCAAATTTATTTTAACTTATTTCAAACTCAACTAATTCACCTCCTGCTTCAGCTTGAAAATTCCTTTGAAGTGCTCCAAGGCTATACCCCATTTCATTTATGTGTAACCCTACGTTGTCAGGGTGTGTATTGAAGTGACTACTAATTAACTTCCTTGCTCTTCGGTAGAAGTCATCGATATTGTTTCCAACTTCAAGAACTCCTAAAAATGTTTGACCTTGTGATATTAAAAATAACATAGTGTTTAGTTTTGTTGTAGCAATATTGCTACAATACAAAGATAAGTAAAATAAATGTAACTACCAAATTTATTTTGTAAGTGCAATTTCTAATGAAATATACCTAAATTCAATTCCAGTTTCTTTAACTGCGTTTACCATGTCAGTATAACATTTTGTATTACTGATTGTATCTGAACACTCATTGTGAATTTGCACAGCGTTTTCATTTAGTGGATGCACTCTAATTGAATTGTGCTCGAATCTAGGAAAAACGTTTAACGCTTCGTCCATTGCCTTAGCATCTTTTGAACTAAACATATTAATGTTTAAATTGAATGCTTCTATGTTTTCTGTTATTTTCATGACTCTCTCTCTTTTAGGTATTGTGAATATTCGATTGCAAAAATTTTATTAGAATACATTGGATTTGTCATTGCTTGTGCTAGTACATCAATCCATTGCTCATGAGTCATAACACAATTATCCAAATCTGTTTCGTAATAGTGTTTCAACTGTTCAATTAATTCAACCTTCTTACTTTTATATGGTTCTGGAATTGCTTCAGTATATGCATTACGTCCTTCTTGGGTACTTAAATCATGAATCATAATATTAGTTTTTAGTAACAATGTAAATGTAAGTAATTATTTTGGTTCTACCAAATCTATTTTAACTAAAATATCAACTAAGTCTTCAAGTCTAACATCACAAAACAAACTGTAATGATTTCCTTTGTTATCTAAAAATATTAGGTTACCATTTATGATAGCCAATTCAACGTAATCAAAAACATCTACAGTAATTACGTTTGTATCCATGTGTACTGATTTCTGTGTACTGTTGAATACTTCGTCCCTTAAGGATGTCATAATACTTACTTCTAAATTTCTGTACTGACTTCTAAATTTTTGATATTTCATTTGATTTGTTTTAGTGATTAGCTACAATGCTAAGATAAGTAAAAATAATGTAACTACCAAATATTATGTGTTTTAGTTTTCCCAAAACATTATTGTACCTGCATCATACCATTCGGCTCTCCATCCATTCTTTTCTAATAACGTATTAAGAGTAACTAAGACACCAAAGATATACTTACTACTATTGTTATAGTAATGGAAGATTCTATTACCACTCTTATCAACTACGGTATCATCCTCACCACATAACCATATACCACCGCTATAGTCATCAGACTTATTTGAATAGAAGTCCTCAGTCTTAAGACAGTTCAACATAGGGAATTTAGCGTTTAACAAAATTACCATATCTTCTCTACTAAGCTTGCTCATAATATTTATCTTTTGGTTACAATACAAATATAAGTAATTTAATTGGTTCTACCAAATTTATTTTCAAAAATCGATATAATGTTCGGATTCAACATCACAACCTTTAATACCACAGATACCGCTACCATGTGTTTGAATGTGGTATTCTGTTTTCTCCATTTGTTCAGCATGACCACTACATAATTGTGACCACTGGTGAGCACTTTCATCACCATCAGTTACAATGTCATCAAAATCATTTTTACATAGCACCTTAACTAAATTATAAGGTGTAGCATCTAAACCATATTCGAATGAATAACCCAAAGGTTTTAACTTAGTTAGTAATAAATTACAGTTATCGTATGTGAAATCGTCACCAAATGAATTGATAAGGTTTTGCACTTCTATTGGTAATGCTTCAAAGTTTTCAAGTAAGTCCATAATATTTGTTTTTAGGTACAATACAAATATAAGGATAATAAACGTACCAACCTAATTTTTACCAGTATTTCTTTTTATTGGCAAATATTTGGTAGTCTGGAATATTTGTTGTATCTTTATCCTGGTGCCCTAGTGTGAGATACCAATAAATTCTAGAGCACCATCACTAAGTTAAGTAATTTTTTTGAATTAAACAAATAAAAAGGGAACTTAATCCCTTATTTTATTCGAAGTACATTAACTCAACGCATTCTGCATGTTCGTCTTGTCCCATGTCTTGGTACGTGGTGTACATTCCGTCCGCATCACTCATGTCTACCATTTGTTCTACTTCATTTACAATTGTACTTCCGTAAACCTCGATTGCTTCTTTTCTGCTTGCCATAATAATTTGATTCAGTTAGTAGCACCATTGCTACACTACTAAGATAAGGATAATTATCCATTCCACCAAATATATTTACATAAAAGATTTATTTGGTAGTCTCGATTATTTGTTGTATCTTTATCCTGGTGCCCCAATGTGAAATAGTTAAAAACTCTAGAGCACCATCACTAAGGTAAGGAAAATTTCTGAATTAAACAAATAAAAAGGGAACTTAATCCCTTCTTATTTTCAACGGTATTTTGTTTATGCAACCTTACTTAATTTTGTACCTAGTACAATGCTAGCAATTTGTGCTTTGAATTCTCTTTCGTTTTCTGAGAAAGTAATTGTTTTTGAAGCTTCAATAATTGCATTTGCAGTTTTCGTGTAAGTCTTACTAGTTCTTAAGATATTGTAAATTCCACGTCTACAAAAAGCCTTGTTTGGAATTACTCCTTTAATCATTACAACCGCTTTTAACATTCTCATTGAATCCTTTTCGTTAACGAAAATTAACCTACCATCTTTGAACTCATTCATAGATTTTTGACTACCACTACCTGTAAAGATATTTAATAAATCTGTGATAGTTAAGCTAGTTTCTTTCATGATACTTTTGAAAGTTTTGTACTCTTCAATATCGTTAGCGCAAAATGTATTCAAAAAGTTTAAAGTACTCCAAGCTTTGTTGCTACTATTCAATACTGAAATTAATCGACTAACATTCATACTAGTGTCTTCAACTAAACGAATTACACGTACTGCTAAACCTATTCCAAGCAATTCTGCTGCAACTATTCTGTGTTGACCATCTGCTCTAAATCTTTGTGTTTCACCGTTCCCAAATGCATTAGTTTCAATTACCACAATTACAGAACTAAGTGTACCAAAAGTTTGAAAACTTGTTACAAGATTATTAACTTGTGTTTGGTCAACTTTACGATTAACACCATCTAGAACTGGGTATTTGTCGAAGTTAGTAACGTTTTCTAATGAATCGATTAAAACTGATTTTGTATTTGCTGAAATTGTCATAATAAATGTTTTTTAAAGTTAGTAGCATTATTGCTACAATGTAAAGATAAGTAATTTAATTGTTACCACCAAATTTATTTACAGTTATTTTTTGTTTGTTAAACTGTGTACCAATTGGTGACAATACAAATATAAGTGAAATACTTGGACTATCCAAATATTTCACCTACATTCTTTGTTTTATTTTATTCTTTTTAATGCTACGAATATCATTGCAGCAGTATCAGTGTATGACTCAACACTTTCAACTTTGTAACTATCTTGAATTACTAAATCAAAAAATAAACGTACTCCACGCTCAGTAACTTTAGTGGTACGGTATTTTGTAGTATTACTTTTATTCATTTTGTCAATTATCGCCCTTCCTTGTTTGTTCCCTCTACCATCTTTAGACAAAGTAATAAAGATATAACCACCTTTTTTTACTATCTTATTATCTAGTGCGTGTGTAATTTCCTTGTCCTTAGTATTCAAGTGACCGCAGTAATCCAAATCTAAATGTGAATACGTGTTTCGTTTTGCACTGTAAATAATTTCTGACATCTCACAAGTTTTTGCAACCATTGGTAATTTTTCAACCGCAATAGCACATCTCATTATATCAACAATATTTTTGTTATTGTCAATACCTAAAAACTTCATTTTAGGACTTGAAGCAAAAATATGTTTTTCACTTCTACATTCCGTAAACGGCATGCAAGCCATAAGTCCACTAGTCAATTTTGACTCACTAATAGTTTTAGCCTTGTAAACTCTAATATCTTCCTTTGCAGTACCTTCAATATTATTGTAAGGTTTATTTTTACTTTCTTTCTTTTTTACTTTAACATGTTTCTTTTTAACTACTTTACCTTTCTTAGGTATTAAACCTTGTCCAGATAATACAGCGGAATAAGCAACTATAGATTGATAAGCAACACCTAGTTTTTCAGATATAGCTTTATTGTCTAATGTTTTGTGTAATTTAATAATTGCTTTTTTAATTTCTAATGCTTGCATAATAGTTAATTTTTGTTATTGCAATATCGCAACAATGTAAAGATAAGAAAAAGAAATATACCAACCTAATTAAATCGTAAAAAAGATTTATTTGTTTATGTGAAATTTTTGTTGTATCTTTATGTATTGGTGTGGTGGGTAATGAAAACTAGGACTAGGGCACCATCACTAAGATAAGGAAAAAATTCGAATTACGCAAATAAAAAGGGAAAAAGTTTCGAACCTCTTTCCCTACTATATTTAGCCTTATTAACCCACTACAGTACGCTACGTTTCACTGACCTTCAGCTTGACCTTATTTGCCCTCGCTATGCGGTGCAACCTTATTCAATCCTATTCAGGTTATCGCCCAGAATGTAACATGGTGTTACCTTATCTAACTATATTTTAAAGATACAACATTTATTCTGTTCTACCTAATTTATTTTGTATTATTTCTAATGTTAGCCTTAATTAAATTCTGCATCAATTCTCCATTGGTTTTGTTCAGCTTCTTAATTGTCTCATCCCTTTGGGTAATTGTGGACTTTTGCGTTTGATTTTTCTTTGCTAACTTTCCAAGGTCACCAACTCTTAAAGTTGCATTCCTTGTTTCAAGGTTCTGAACTTTATCTTTTAGGACCACAATTTTACCCTCTAAAGTTTTTGTAAGTTCGACCCAATTTGGCTGACTTGTTAAATGATAGTTAGGACATTTATTACATGCATAAGCCCTAGTTGGTAAAACTCGTCTACCAGATTTTTCTTTGATTCTTTGAATGTGTTCGTTTGCATCCTTTTCACTTGCAAAGCTTACTTTTGTACAATTCATAACACTTTTTTTAGATTGTTAATAATTCGAATTCTCGTTTCCAAAACGCCATTTTATTGTCAGGAAACAAAGATTTTAAAATAGGTTTCCCCGTGTTATCGATAATCTCAATAATGTAACGAGACTCAGTGGAACTATGAGGGAACGTTTCAATAGCCCTTATGTATCCTATACCATATTCTTTATTGGACACCTTCCTACCAATTAGTTTGTGTTCGTGTATAATTACGGAAAAACCTTTTTTTACTTCAGGTACAATGCTTGTCATAGATTTGATTTAAGTTAGTACCAATAGCGGTACACCACTAAGATAAGGAAAATAAACCACCTAACCAAATGTTAAGTGGTTTTATTTTTATTTCCAATCGTCCTTATATTTGGCACAATGTTTGGCAATCAATTCTAATTCAGCTTGTACACCTTCACCATAAATTTTAGAACCGATTTCAGAACCAAATGAAGTCATTGAATAACCTAGTTTTGGTGTGTGTACGTGCTTACCTTCTTTGTTTAACCAAATTTTAATGTTCTTACCAAGCATATCTGTGAAAATAAACGTGTTGTAATTTTCAGACCATACACCATGATAATCAGTGTTAACAATCCAATCAATTTTTTTATCAATATCAACGGGATTTAAACCTAACAACCCCGTACAACCCGTTGACGTATTCATAGTTCGAGTACACTTTCTATTGTGTAATGCGTACACGCTGTGAATGTATGGTAAAACAATTTTCAATAACGCGGTTTTGTTCCTTTGACCTTGTTCGTCTATGACTTGCTTGTCTTTATCGTTTGACTCCTTTTGATTGTCTTGTGTAGTGAATAAAGATTCAATGTCTACTGTGTAAGCTAATGTTTTCATGTGTAAAAAATTTAAGTGTTAGTAGCAATCTCGCTACAATGTAAAGATAAGTAAAATAAACGTACCAACCTAATTTATTTACCTTTTATTCTGTCCCAATATTCCTCAATTTCTTGAACGCTTGCACCTTTTCTGTAATGTCTTTCGTGGGCTGGGGCTGGCTTGTAATAAATTGATTCAACTATTGAAATACCCGTTGTTTCACAAAATACATCAGTTACACCTACTTTGTATGTAAGTGTTTTACTTAATGACATTTCACCGTATCCAATTATTTTTACAGTTTCAATGTCATCAATGTGATTGTACCTATCAAGTTTTACAGTGTCACCAATTGCAAATTCAATTACTTTACCTTCTGCAATAAGTTTCGGTCGGTGTGCTATAATTTCACCTAGTGTAGCAATTCTACATTCATCTACATCTGTATTACCAAACATATCAACTCTAAATTCAAATCTATTGTGAACTTGAATTACAATTCCAATTTCAGTTCCATCTGTTGTTGTACGTGCTACAATGTCTCCAAAGGTAATCTTTGTTGGTTCGTCAATTGCATTTGGGAGTACATGAACGTCAGTTGAATTGTATTTGCACATTCTGAATTCTGTATAATCTTTAACTTTCATAACATTTAGTTTTAGGTTAGCAATATTGCTACAATACTAAGATAAGAAAAATAAACGTACCAACCAAATTATTAGGTTACTATTTCATCATTCACAAGTAAATAATTACGTAGTTCTTCATACACATCAACCATTGGCTCCCAATAGTCAGTGCCTTCCTTGATAATTTCTAAAAGGAATTCTGAATCATTTAAATGATTTTCTTTAATTGCTTTAATGATTTCCTCTTTACTCATAACATTTAGTTTTAGGTTACAATACTAAGATAAGGAAAATAAACGTACCAACCAAATAAAAAGTGAATTAAATTTAATTGCAAAAAGATTTGGTAGAATGGAATATAATCCTTATCTTAGTATAGCTGGTGCGAAAGCGAAGAGGGTCTGGTCTGATAAACCGAAAGAGTAGACTCCACCCTACACGTATTTTTTTTTAAGTGGATACAAAAAAAGGGAACTAAAAGTCCCCGTTTGCTTCAACTAGATTGATTCGATTGTTTTCTTTTAATGCTTCGAATATTGGTAGAATGTCATCCTCATTCTCCAATGAGATAGTGTATAGTAACTCATCCTCGAATACTAACTCATCAATAGTAAATCCTTTAAGGTATACTTTGATTTTATCACCTACCTTTACTGCTTTGTGAGTTGAAATGTCTGCAATGATTTTCATAATGTTTTCTTTAATGTCAGTAGCAATATCGCTACACTTCAAATATAAGAAAAATAAACGTACCAACCAAATAAAAAGTGATTTATTTTTATTGCAAATAAATTTGGTAGTATGGAAATTTTTCCGTAACTTAGTCCTGGTGCCCTAGAACTAAATCACCGTTCACGTCAAACTTTAGTTACAAGGTACAACAAATTTTCGACATATGCAAATTTATTTTTGAACACAAAAAAAAGGCTAGTGTTAATAACTAGCCTTTCATTTATTTGGTATTCTAGATTATGAGTTAGCAGTACAGAATTGGTATGCTCTTTGGTTAATGTTATTCGCATTTCCTAATACATTACCAAAAACTCTATCCTTACCGTTAAGTTCGTGTGTAGTATATTTTGTTACACCATTAAACAAGCCCCATAAGTTATCACCTAAATCATTTGACTCACCTACAATTGCATTTCTTAAAGCATCCTTTTGGTTTTGCTTTTGACTTGAAATTTCTTTAGTCAAATCTACTTTCAATACGAAATCAAGTGCATTGTCGAATAACTCAGGTGAAACAATTTTGTCACCAAATCTGTTGAATGCATTGTACATTACTTGACGTTCCGCAAAGTGACTTTTAATATAAGTCATCATTTCAGCAAAATTAATTTCAAAGCTTTTTGAGTGTCTTACTCTATTCGCACCGCTGATACGTCCGAACTCGTTTGAACATCTCAATAATTCTGTTACCGTTCCCGTAAAGAATGAACTCGAACCATCATGACTATTCCCTAAAATAAGGTAGTCTTCAATAACATGGTCACCAATTTTTACCTCACCTTCAGCAGTATTTTTAAGGTATCCAATTACTTTACGTCCACCTTTATATTCGTGGAATCCAGCGAACTCAAAACCGCTTTCCTTTCGTAGGTCTTCAGTAGCTTCTTTAAATTTCTCGTTGGTCATTGTGTGGTATCCAGCATTACGATGTGATAAAATTGCTTCGTTGTCATCTCTAACAATTGCTTTTTTCGTTTCGTCTAATCTAAGTACACCGTTAATGTTAACGTATACTTCATTTTCTGTTACGTCCCATGATAAGTCAGTGTCTTTTGCCATTGGAGAATTTGTTGAATTTGTCATTTTATTTTGGGGTTTTAATTTCGTAGCTTAATTGCTACACTTCAAATATAAAGATTATTATTGTTACTACCAAATTTATTTACGATTTTCTTTTTATTTGATTTCCGTATGCCCAATGCCCATTGGTTAAATTAACAATAACATCACGTCCATTAACTTTGCTCCAATCAATAGAATCAACTTCGTCACCATCTTTATTCTTACAATTGATTTCAATGCATTCTACAGTAGTGTACTTTGATGCATCAATACCAAACGAACCTTTCCATACAACTTCGTCACCTACTTTTAAAATTTGCTTTGCCATAATATAATAATTTAAATGATTAACTCCCGTTGGTAGGTCTTCTACGCAACAATTCAAATATAAGGAATATTAAGTTACCATGCAAATAAAATAGTACTTATTTTTATTTTAATTTTATTGTAAATAAATTTGGTGGAATGGAATATAATGCTTATCTTTATATTGTTGGTGGTAATACCAAAACGGGTCTGGCTAAATAAGTCGAAAGAGTAGACTCCAACCTACGTGTATATTTTTTAGAATCCAGGACCAAGGCACCATCACTAAGGTACAAAAAAAATCCGAATAAACCAAAAAAAAGGGAACTTATTTTCCCTCATTTTTTACTGCTTCAATAAATTCTTCAAGTGTAAACCTACCTTTCAATATTCCACGTCCACCTACTAAGCTAGGACTTTTAGAACCTTTAGCAAAGAACTTTCTACGTTCATTCGTTTCAATAATCCACTCAGGTACATCGTATTGAAATCTGTCACCTACTACAATTCCAGTAATTACTTTAGGGTTACCATTATTGTAAGAATACAAAGTAACAATATCTCCAACTTTAAAATCTAAACTATACATATCTAATTCCTTTAGTGATTAACAACAATACTAAGATAAACAATATTAATGTAACTACCAAATAAAAAGTGATTTATTTTTATTGCAAATAAATTTGGTGGTGTCAAATATTATCAGTATCTTAGTGATGGTGCCCTAGAATTTCTTATGGTGAAAAAAAAGGTCTTAGTGTGAAGATACAAAAAATTTTTGAATTGACCAAAAAAAAAGGCTAAAAAGCCTCTTCTAATTTATCAACAATTGCTTGCATAAAAATATCTTTGTCCTCACTTGTTAATGGCATCCATCTATTACTACCAGTAGCTAATTTATGTAGGTGTACGTTGGTGTATGTCAAAGTGTCTGCCGCAACATCTACAAGCTGAGAGCCACAAGT
>TARA_R110000796_G_scaffold59008_1_pt1 | contig 19786 bp, 25 predicted proteins | sample TARA_R110000796 | Tara Oceans TARA_R110000796 (sample SAMEA4397815) | marine metagenome | biome: Polar Biome; feature: [SRF] surface water layer (ENVO:00010504); material: water (ENVO:00002006), including particulate matter (ENVO:01000060) such as... | depth 5 m
CCTTAAAATCCTATCTTGAAAAGCCAAATGAAACCAGCGTTTTCAAGACAGAATTAAAAGTTGTTTTTAAAAATCATCATCATCAAACATACCTGCTGAATCTGTTGGGATTTCCAACTTTGTATATTCACCAGTTCTTCTTTCAAAGAAATTGTTTTTGTTGCTTAATCCTATTCTAGCCATATAGTCTAGAGGGTTGTTTACCTTAAAATGAGTTTCGCAGCCGAAGTCATTTAGGATAATATCTGATACAAATTTTACATACTGCACCATCATATCTTTTGTTAAACCACTTAGTCCGTCAGGCATACTTTCGTTCACAAAATGCTTTTCCACTTCGAAGCAACTAAGAACCATTTCAAGAATACGTTCTTTGCTTAATTTATACTCAGACTTTAAATAGTTTTCATATAAATTGTGTGCAAATTCATAATGACTGGTTTCATCTCTTACAATAAACTCATTCATTTCACCTAAACCTTCCATCAAATTACGACTTCTAAACCAGAAAACGCCTGCAAATACACTACTAAATGAAAGCCCTTCAACCAATGCAAATGCGACTAATCTTTCAGCAAAATTACCCTTATCAATCCACTTTTCAGCCCAATCAGCTTTGTTTTGAACTGCTGGATTTGTTTGCATGCTGTTAAAAAGGTTTTTCTTTTCAAGGTCATCATTAATATAGGTGTCTATTAACAAGGAATATCCGTTTCCATGCACTTGCTCCCCATATATTTGTAAACCATAAAAGTATTGAGCCTCTAGGATATCAACCTCATTTAAGAAATTGATAGCAAGATTGTCAATAACCAAACCATCCGCAATTGTAAAAAACGCAAGTATATTTTTCAAATACTCCTGTTCATTTTGAGTTAGCCCTTTAAAGTTGTCCTTACTTAGATCAACCTCTTCTGCTGTCCAAATTTGGCTTTCTACGTTTTTATAAAAGTCCCATAAAGATTGGTTCTTTATAGGGAATACTGAATACCTTTTTTCTTTGTCTACTTTGTTTAAATACATTTATTTTTCGTTTGATTTGTTTTTTATTAATATGTAAATATCTTCCCAAGATGGTAATCCCATTAGGCACTTATCGTCAATGTAAATGTCTGCAGATATCTTTCTACAATCTGCATTGTAAAGTGTTATCAGTTCAGGCAAATTTGAATTAATAATGTGGTATGGGATATTATTTTCTTCTAAGAAATCTTGTGCCATACCTTCATGTCTACCTGACCTGCATGTGTTGATCACAATACTGTGACCGTCACTATAAAGCTGTCTAATGACTTTATCTGCATCTTTCCTTAATGCACCTACTTCTGGGAAAGCTAGCTCTGCTATCGTTCCGTCAAAGTCTATTGCTAAAACCAACTTCTTCATTTTTTATAATTTTCTTTAGTTCTTGCTGGTTCTTCTATGTAACCATTTATATCAGTAATTGGTTTTCCAACATAAGCCTTTTTCCAACTAATTTTTACATCAAAAAACTCTCCTTCGTCACCTAAACCATTCCATCTTGAAATTGGCTTTTTAACTAAAGAAACACAATCTGGAAAAAAACTTAAAAGAGCCCTAGAGTTATCTTCCATTTTTTTCAAAGACCTGTATGTACTACAACCTCCTGCTGCATTAGACCCTGATGGTGTATCATATGCGTAATCAGAAGTTGATATCGTAGGTATTCCTTTTTTTAGAAAACACAACGACAGGTAGAAATCTTCTTTTGTAGAAATCTTACTTATGTCTGGTGAGCCTATTTTTTTAAAATTGTTATAATTTATTCCCCAAAATCCATTTATTCTAGTATTGTAAATATTCTTTAATTTTAAAAAATTATTTCCACCTCTTGCTCCAACACCAACCATTCCAAAATCATCTGAATTCAATTTTTCTGAAATCCAAGAAAACATATCTGAAATATATTTTTCTATATTTTCTTCAGAAAAATATTTTTCATTCAAAGCTTTCAGTAGGTATTTTGTATCATTTTCAGTGTCAGGATACTCCCTACAATGAAAATTAAAATCATCATCTAAAAATATTATATTCCTTTTTAGCTTGCTTATAACTTTAAATCTAAGTTCGCTTATACTAGAATGTTCAATAGGTATTATTCCACCGACTTTCACATTATTTTCCATAAGCATTTTTATCATCCCTTCCAGTTCCTCTGGTGGAGTTACAACTATCGTATTCTTTAATATTGCCTTTGGCAAATTTATCAAAGTTAGTTGTTTATTATAATCCAACCTGCCTTTTGATGGTATAATTACGCTACACCCCTTCAATATATCTTCTTTAATTTTCATATTAGTTTTTTAAAAATTTTAAACCATTTCTTTGAACCTTTACTTTTTTAAGCTCTATATCTGGTCTGCTGCATGTAACAATTTTTTCACGTAAATACATCACAAAACTAACACGACGCCAATCGTCACTCTTATTATAAATTTCTGTATTACCATGAAAGCGGTGTACATCTACAAATAATAGGTCTGTACTGTGCAAATCAAGTGCTATGCCATATTCGGGAAGTGTAAAATACCCACCATCGTAATAACCTTCACGATATACAATTAAATTACCAAAACCCTCCCTAAAATCGCCTGCATCCTGGTGGATAGCTGTACGAAAATTTTCGTTTACTGTTACCGTACTAAAAGCCGATTTTCCTATCAGATAATAAGGGTCAGTCTTATCTGCTGCTGCTTGCTGCTTTGCAAATTTGGTAGGAGCGAGTTCTTCGTATTTTTTACTGATAAATTCAACAAAAGGGATACCTTGCTTAAATTTATCAAAGTAATCACGAGCGAACGCTGTCTTTCTACAGTACCTTACCATCGCCGATGGGTCCATATAGCCAACATTTCCAGACTTTACCTTGTTTCCTACTGAAATGTTGGAAACCGAACCATCTTTCCTGATACGTTTGTGTGTTGACCCACTTGCTGCACCACGACCCTCCGTTACTTCTATAGAGCCTTCAAAGGCTTTTACACCGTCTTTTAATGTTTGCAAAGGAACTACACCTTTACGGAATTTAAAGAGCAACTCGCCCTCCTCATTATACCCATCACAATCAAAATTAATTAATGTGTCCCAATGGTTGTCATTTGCAAAAGATTTTTTCAACTCCCTTGCATCCTTTTCAGAGATTTTTCTCTTAACTGTAATTTGTTTGATTTCTTTTTCCATGTTATCCTATGTATTCTTTTAATAGACTAAAAATAGCCTGAGTTTGTGCCTGTTTTTTACAGGCTTCTTTTTCCATATTTTTAAATACAAACATATCTAAATATTTTGTATAAATTTTATGCTCTTGTTCACCAAAATATAATAGAGTAGTTTTATTGTGCTTATTGCCTTTAGACATACTCGTCTTTATTGGTGTATTTTCGCGGTTTTGCAAAATCCAAATCAATAAGTCTGGTAAATTGCCATGCTCTTCAGCTTTCGCTCCCCAATGCTCTAAAATAGCTTTTGAAGCTGTGTCTTTAAACTCTTGAAAATCGTCTTCCCAAAAATATAATAATTTGGTCTTAATGTTTACTTCCATTTTTTTTTATTTTTAATGATACGCAAATGTAAAACAAAAAATGGAACACCCAAACGAATGTTCCATTTTTTATTTAATATCTACTTTAAAATTTTCAAACCTTTTATAAAAGGCTAATCTGTCAGCAATGCTGTTTCCCAATATGTGTTTATTCTTTAAAAGTTCCTTAACTTTTTTAGGATCTTTTTCTTTGTCTATTTGGTGTGCTTTTATATGTTGTAATACAATGTCCATACCAACTCTAATTTTTAAAGCCTCTATAACCTGCTGCCATAGGTCAACATTTTTTACATCTTGTGCAACTCCCTTATAATTGTAAGTTATCCAATTATTAGAAACCCATTTTTCAAGCCTCTTTTCTGTAAATGACTTTACTACATATTCGGAATCACTGTGAACCTTTAATGTACATTTTTCGCTTAATGGAATGGCTCTAATTGCATAAAGCAATGCAGTTATTTCCATGCGACCTGTCTTTGTATTGGTAAAGCCAGCTGAGAAAGCCTTTCTTTTACCCAATAATTCTGGAAAGTATGTAGCGAAACCGCCTTTTCCTTTATTGACACCTTGAACACATGCAGAGCCATCCGTATAACATTCTATTAGCATAATTTAATTTTTTCTAATTCAAAATCTTTTCCATAATACTTTATATTTTTCATTGTACCTAAACGCTCGTTAATACGCTGAACAATAATTGGTCTGACTAAATTGTGGTCAGGCTGCCAATCGTTAAAGAGGTTGTCAGGTACGTTTTCAAATACTAAGCTGTAATCCTGCACATTAAACCCTCGCTTTATACATTCGTCATAAAGGTCACAATATCTTTTATAAAGATAGTATAATTTGTCGTAGAAAAATTTTACATGACCTGAACCTAATTTATATTGAGCTGGTATATCCTTAATAATAACTTTTGCTTTGCCACTATTGATACAATTTGGTATCCTGATAATTTCCCTATGCTCTGCAATTAGCATCTTATCGCATAATTCTATTGGACGGACTGTACTGCTTATTCTTGTCATTTTACTATTTTTTTGAGTAGTGTACGGAATCGAACCGCATCCCCATTATTAATAGAGGAAAGAGGAGCTACCTCCCACAAGTTACGCCTAGACTTGCTAACACTACTGATATTTATTTTACAAATATACACCAAATTGTGGAACTAAAAAGTAATTCCACAATTATTTTTAAAATTTAAAATTATGCATCATAAGGTATCATATCTGCCTTAATAGCTTCATGTGACTTATAATCAATTATTTTAAAATCTTTAATTTCCTTTGAACTTAACCATTGGTCAATATCAGAACCCATATCTGAAGTAAAACCACCTATCGGTTCTAATTTTAATGGCTGCCAAAATTTATCTTCATCTCTCGCCAACTGTTCTATCACTCCTTCCATATGTGGTTCGTAAATATGAACATTACTAAGGTCAGCAACAATCCCCTTTGCTTTCATACCTGTTAAGCTGGCAATAATTTCAGCTAAAAGTGCATAAGATGCAATATTAAAGGGAAGCCCTAAAAAGGTATCTACTGAACGTTGATGCCATTTTAAAGTGAATTGATATTCAGGTTTCTTAGTGCCTACATTAGATGCTTCGTTAAATCTTTTGTTTTCAAATAAAGGTTCAACTAATATTTCAAAACTCCAGTGACATGGTGGTAAAGCCATCTCACCTAATTCTGATGGATTCCATGCATTTACGATGTGCCTAGTTGCCATAGGTGTTTCTTTTAAACCTGCAATTAGATTTGATATTTGATCATTAAATTTAACTGATTTTCCATCCCTAGAAAGACCTGCAAAATTTCGCCATTGAACTCCATATACCCTGCCTAAACTTCCGTCTAAAATTCCATCTTTTACATTTTTTACATATTCGGATAAATCAATTTCAGGTTGATCGCCTCTATTAATGTATCCTAAGCCATCTTTATTCCAAATGTTTACACCATTGTCAACTAAGAATTTAGTGCTCGTATCGCCTCTTAAAAACCATAACAATTCAGTGACTATACCTTTCCAATAAAGTTTTTTTGTGGTAATAGCTGGAAAGCCATCTATAAAATCATGTTTAAAAGAATAGTGAGGTATCTGTATTCTTTCTGTACCCTTTCTATTTGGGTCTTCATATACAAATCCGTCTTTAATTATCGTAATTAATAACTCGTTGTAAGTTTTATCTATTTTTGACATTATTTTTTATTTTGTTTTTAAATTTTAAGTACCTTTTATAATACTTTATTGTAGATTTTTTTTTATATCCTGTATATATGCCTCCGTTATGCATTCTCACAATTTCTTCTTCTGTTGGCATCCTGTTGTATTTTTTACAGAATCTTTCTTGAGCAAACTGCATGCATAATAAAAAAACTTCTTCAGCACAAATCGGATCAAACATTTGTTTATGAGTATATGCTGTTCCATACCTATTGTTCACTTCATCTACATAAATTTTATGTATTTGTAGTACTCCATAAGCTTTGCCACCATCTCCAATTGACTTTGTGTTACCTAGTGTTTCAACTTGCTTTAAAACGTCTGAAATCTCCTTTAGATTAACCTCTGCTTCCACATTTATTATAGGAGCAAAAATAATTAATAAAATTAGCTTTTTCATATTTTTAATTTAAAAAAAATAAGGATTACTTCTGGACCTTTACCAGCCTTCTATATGTTTTATACCTTGTACCTCCTACTCTGCCTTTTTACGTGGTCGGGTCACTTGTTAAATGCCTTCGGTCAGTACGGAGTTTTTTGTACTTTGTAAGCCCTATAATTATTGATTACATGCAAATATATGCATACTTTTAATTTGAAACCTAATTAAGAAATGACTTTAACAAAATTTTAACTTTTTTTAGCTCTTTTTAAAATTTTCTTTATTACAGCTTTCATTCCGCTGCCATTCCTTTTGACGTCAATACCCTTATTAACGCTTTCTGTAATACGTTCTTTAAGTTCTAGCATTTCCCACATCTCTTTGTCAATGGTGTTATCATTAAGTAAGAAACTTACTGTTGTAGGTTCTTCCTGTCCTGATCTGTCTAACCTGCCGACTACCTGTGTGATATCACTAGGTCTCCAAGGCAGTTCTATAATGATCATATTTGAACAAACCTTTTGCAAACCATCTACACCTGTACCAGCACTATCCATATTCGCGAATAAGAATATATCATCACCTTTACACCAATCTTTGACAATTTCGTGTTTCTTTTGTGAGCTTACTCCCCCTGATATTAGTGGACACTTAAATTTTTCAGATAAGTTTTGTAATGGGTCTTTATGGATGCCGAATATAACTAGCTTCTTATTTCCAGAGGTTTTCCAATCCTTTAAATACTGCTCTATACCCTTTAATTTTCCATTAATAGCTAAACGCCTTAAAATACCAATTTGGACAAGGTGCTCAGCTTCCATTGCTTTGTCTGCTGCCTCTAGTCCATGAGTTTGCTTTACATATTCTATGAAATCTAATGTTGCACTATCTATATCTTTTTTATTGGATATAGGCACTTGAAGAACCTGTTTTGTGATTGGTGGTAATTCTGATAATACATCCCTTTTTTCTCTGCGGATATAACAATTTTCTCTCAGCTTTTTATTGAGCTCAATTGTGTTTGTTGCACCATCTGTCACCCAACCAAATCGCCCTCTATAACCTCCACAATATCTTCTTATAAATTGATGCCAATCATCAGCAATTAAATTATCTTTTCCTATTAATACTAATAAATTCCAAATTTCAACAGGTTTAGACATTACTGCTGTTCCTGTCAATAATTGTACAATTAGATTTTCTTTAGTAAAAATTATCTTTTTTGCTGCTTGTGAACGTTGACTCTTTTTTTCTTTTAAAAAATGCCCTTCATCACTAACTGCCATTTTCCACTTTATGTCGAGTAATTCTTGGAATTTAACTGTTGTTCCAGTACCTTGTTTTTTACCTATAATATCATAATTAATTATGATAACATCAGAGTCCCAATTATTTGGATTCTTTTTTGTTGGTGACGAATTTATTGTAGAAATTGACCTTTTGCCATCTGTTATTTCAAACCATTTTTCTTTCCATTGGTCTTTGACCGAAGCTGGCACTATAACCAAACATGGAAAACTATTTGTCACTTCTGCGTACATTATAGCCTCAAATGTTTTTCCTAAACCTACATCGTCTCCATTTATTATACTTCCCTTATCTAAAGAATAACCTAATGCTTCTAATTGATATTCTCTAGGTATATAAGTAAAGCCCTTTGAATCACACATACCTCTTAGATATGCATAATCAACATCATTTTGCTTGTAACTAAAATCAACATCTTCTGTTAATATAACCTTTTTTTTAAAGTCATATTTTTTAATTATGTGTAAAATGTTGGTTTTTGTCCAGTTGTTAATTGGCACTATCCATTCTTTTAATTCTGGATTCCACCTTGCATCTCTATCGCAGTTCCTTAATTCCCCTTTAAGGTTTGAATTAAAAGGGAATTTAAAATTTGCGGTTTTATTAACTTCATCTATATAAAACTCGTTCAAATTATATGTATGTGTGTACAATTTCCATGAAGCCTCCGTCAGCAAATCTATAATTCAATAAAGTATAGATTAGATAGTAAATTCCAAAAATATAGTGGAATATTGCCCAAAGTATAGAATGATTAAAATGCCATGAAATTAAGAGTGAAAAAATATTAACTAAAAAAACCCAATTTCCTAAAAAGGCTCTTCCTGACAATATTTTTACCGATATTGTTTTATTCACTTTCTTTACTGCTTCCGTATTTATTAAGTTCATATTGTTATGGTTTAAAAATTGTGTTTTTTAAGCTGTCAATAAATAAAGTTATTTTATCCATCTTTTCAGATAATTCAATTATTGAACTACTGTCTTTTAATTCTTCATTGATGAGTCTTTTTAATAACATTTTTATTTCAGGATAATACCATTTGTCTTCAAATGTATATTCTTCAATTTTGCCTGTTTTTTTATTTTGACGTTCTCTAATTTCAGAAAATATTAATTCCCAAGAATAGCTTCCTCTAATTATTTTCCAATTATCATTTAAAATTATTGCTTCCATATTTTTATCTATTTATTTAATGTTCTGTAAAGGTGCATGCATATAAGAAAACTGTCAATCTTACCATCATGATTCTTTTTACTTTTTTTAGTTTTTCTGAAGTCTATATCTGGAAATTCATTTTCAACAATCATTTCTGCAATTGCTTTTGCATCGCTTACCATTGTCTTGCCTGTGCTGCTAGGTTTTTTTATTTCCTGATAACCCTGCCTCACAGAACTCTGCCATTTTTGAGGACGTACCTCAATAATATCGCAGCCCAACATAATAAGGATCATTTTTTGTAGTCCAGCGGTGTGTCCAAATGCAAAATTATTTTGAGCAGACCAACCCTGCCTTCCTGTGACTAATTCAATGGCTGCATACTTTTCGTATCCCTTAAACTTATTAGATATATCAAAAACGATATCTTTTAATTTGCTTTCACTGAATTGTGTTTTTGTTTCTGGTTTACCACTTTTAAGGGTTTTGCCTGTTTCTAATTTTTCTGTTGGCATTTCTATGAAATGGTGCTTAACTTCTTGCGGATCAAAGATGGTAATAAAACCATCTTTTCCTGGATCAACACCTATATAAATTTTCTTATCCATTTGGCATTTTCATTAACAAATTGTCAATACGCATATCAACATTCAACAATTGTCTTTCAAGCTGATTGTTGGACATATTTTTTTCATTCCAACTTAAAAGAGCTTCACTTACATCTTCCCTTTGGGCTATCAAACTGTTAAGTAATTTTTCTAATACTTTTTCCATGATTTATCTATATTTTAGTAATTTTTTAAATGCCCTGTAAAGCAAACAACTTTCGTCATCGCATAAATCGTCGCCACATTCTGAATAATTATTATCTTCATCTAAAAAAGTGTTTAAGATTTCCTCCAAAACACTTTCCCCATATTTATCTATGAATTTTTTTATCATTCTATTTTGCTTATACCGTTTCTTTTAACAACCATTAGGACGTCCTCGTTTATGTCTTCGTCTGTTATGTGTGTAATTATCATAATACATGTTTGAAGCTTCTTAGCCTCTTCTACTAAGCTTTTTAAACCAGCACTATCAACACCTTCAAAAACTTCATCTATGCTTAAGAATTCTAATCCTCCGTATGGATGAGTATTATTTATCATGTGTCTATTTGCCAATATGGATGAAAATAGTAATCTACCTTGTTCACCACCACTAAAAGAACTGAAAGTCCTTTCTTGATTTCTAATTACCTTTGCAGTAATCTCATCCTTTACAGTTCCATTCGCTAATACTTTGTATCCCTCGAATTTAGCCTTTAGATCACTCCCCATGCCATCCAAATACCTATTGCAATGAAACTCCATAGTCTCAAGACTTTTGTTCGCAATATGCATCTTAAATTGCTTAAAGTTATTTTTCCATTGGTTTAATTTATACAATTTATCTTCAACATCCTTTAATTCTTTTTCATAAGAAACTTTTTCTTTTTCAAAAAGTGATATTGAAAAAATTATACTTTTTATTTCAGCTTTATTGTCGTTCTTTTTTAAGCTATCTAAAAGGTTTGCATTTGCTAACTTCTCTTTTTTGTAATTTTCAATTTCAGCATTCAAATCTTTTATGCTTTGTCTATAAGTAGATATTGAATTTTTTGCTGTTGCTATGCTACTGGTGTTCTTATTTATTTTATCAACAAATAGCTGCACTTCTTTTTTCAAATTATTTAATTCGGTATTCTTTTTGTTTATTTCAGAATTTACTTCATTAACCCTAATTAATAACTTTGTTTTATTTTCACTTTCTTTTTCTTGCAGCTTATCAATTTCTTTAATTGATTTTTTAGGATCATCCTTGCTGCTTTCTAAAGTACTTATTTCTTTTAATGTAGTTTCTTTGCCTTTTTCAATTGAACTCTTTAAAGACAATGCCTTTTTTTCATTATCCTTTATTTGTTCTACTGTCAGATCGCCACTTGTTAAAAATTCATGACTACATTTTGGACACGTTATTGTTCCCATTAGCTTTATGGATAGGTCCGATAATATTTTTAAAACCTTATCTTCATTAAGCTTTGTTTTTTTTAGTGCCTCTTCTTTATCTTCAATACCTGATTCAATACCAGTTATTTTTTCTTTGTGTACCAACTTCTGAGAATTAAAATCGCTTTCAATAAAATTGTCAACTATCAATTGTGCCTGCTGTAAGGTTTTGTTGATAGATATAAATTCTTCGTCTATTTTAGCAACTCTTAAATCCAATGAATCTTTGCTTGCTTCTTGCAATACATTATCTTCATTATACGCATTAATCTTTTCAGTCTTGTTGGTAATTAATTCTTCATTTTCAATTATTTGTGTACCAATGTCTTCAACGTCTTCATCTATTTCTAAATTGTCTTCTTTTATCTGGTCTACCTTATCATTAAACTCTAATTCTAAATCCCTTTCATGCTCTTTTTGTAGGTTTTCTTTCTGAACTTCAATTTTGCCTTCTGTCCTTAGTACCTTTGCATTAAGTTGGATATAATCTTCATCTAACTCTAAGCTATCCACATCGTCTATGCCTTCTATTACGCTGGCATCACTGAACCTATTAATGAGTTCAACCTTTTCCTTGTTTGATGACTTAAAAAAGGACTTAAAACGAGCCTTATTAATAATGAAATAATTAAAAAGGTCTTCTTTAGATATTGCGAACCAACTCAATATCCATTTTTTACCGTCATTAATATTACTGAATACAACTTCTTCCCAATCTGCACCATCAGTTCTTTTTGTGATACTAAGTAGGTTGGAACCTTTTGATTTAATTGTCCAATTTATATGTATCTCCTCTTTTCTGGTATTACATACAACAAATAAATCTAAAAGAGATTCCTTGCATCCAAATCTAATTAATTCAGCATCTCTAACTCCACGTGAATTGTCACCAGTAATACAAAATTCTATTATCGCTTGTATAGAACTTTTTCCACTCCCGTTTGACTTTTGTTTGTCGTCAGTTAAGTTTAATCCCTGTATCATTAAGGGTCTGTCTACAAAATTGTATTTTAAATCCTCATAAGTAAGGAAGTTTTTTGCACGAATCTCTCTTAGTTTCATATTTTATTTATTTAATAATCCATATTTATTGTTTCCTTATAACTTTAACTTTACTAAGTTTTTTAGATATATTGATGGATTGCTCTTGCATCCAAAATATTGTTGATTTTGCGACTTTAACGCCACCTAAAAAACAATCAAACCCCATCATAGTTTCTGTAAAATACAGGTATCTAATGTTAGCATTTGTTGCGATTTGTTCTTGTGTGTATCCAAATTTATTTTCTTGCATCTTTTAATTTTTTTTCCATTACATCCATTAAGTCTGGATTTTCTTCAAGTAGTATCCTAAGCTTCTTCAAGCCTTGTGCTAAGTTTGTATCTTCATATGAAAACCATGCACCCTTCTTTTCAATTATTTTTTCAGCTATAAACGCATCAATTTTGCTTCCCAGCTTATCAATACCTTTACCGAATACAATATCTTCCTCAACAATTTTAAAAGGTGGTGCAATCTTATTTTTAACTGCTCTTACCTGCTGTTTGAATCCAATAACGTCTTCTCCTACTTTTATCTGACCTTTATTTTTAATTTCAAACCTTTGTTTTGCGTAGAATTTTAAAGAGTTTCCGCCTGTTGGCTTTTTCTTTGCACCATACATCGCAAATGTATCTCTAAGTTGATTTATAAAAATAATTGTCGTATTGCTTTCACTCGCTGCACCTATTATCTGCTTCAAGCCCTGTGACATCATCCTTGCATGTAGTCCCATTTTGCTTTCACCAGTTTCGCCCTCAAGTTCTGCTTTGGGTATCATTGCAGCAACAGAGTCAACAATTATTAAGTCTAATTCCCCTGTATTTAGTAGAGTTCTTAATATTTGAAAAGCCTGTTCCCCATAATCGGGTTGACTAAAAAGTAAGTCTTCAATATTTACACCAATTTGTTCGCAATAATCAACATCCAATGCATGCTCTGTATCAATGTAACCCACTAATCCATCGTTTTGTTGGACGTGTGCTGCACAATCAAGAGCCAATCCAGTCTTACCAGTTGCTTCTTCACCATATATTTCAATGATTCCACCTCTAGCATACCCACCACCAATTTCTGAATCAAGAGATGGTCTACCTGTTGATATTGTTCTCATTCCTTTTGGCTTTTCATCCATTCGCATTACCACAGGCTCACCGAATCTTTTTTCTAGTGCTGCGAGTGCTGCTGTAATACCTTTACTATTTTTTTTCTTTGCCATATTATTTCTTATCAAAAAACTTTTTTAATAAAATGGAACCAAAATCAAAATCATAACCTTTATTATTACAAAATGATTTAAATTCATTTTCTATATCCTCTTTGCCATAACTTTCTATGACATTTGGCATTTCTAATTGACTGTCATCAAAATCATATTTCTTATCGAACTTTAATTTTATGTCGATGCCAGTATTTGCAAAAATGCTTTTATTTAAAGACTTTAATTTTGTTTCATCACCTGTAAACTCAAATCTAAGGACGTTAGAGCTGTTCTGCTGCTCTTTAATTAATTTCTTAACATAGTCCATTGACTTTTCATTTAAGTCTATTACAACCTTCTTAAACTCCTTAAATTTGCCTTTAATAACCTCATAAGATAAATCTTCATAGATTACTGTAAAGCCTTTTAAATTATCTTCACCAAAGTTATCTTGAATTAAGCTAGGTAAGTGCGATATGTCTTTTCCTAATTTATGGTAATTGTGATAATGTGATAAAAATACTTTATTCCATTTTGAAAGTAGCTTTTTATTTATAGGGCTTTCGCTTACTTGTTTTAAGTAAGTAGAACCCTCCATGCTCCAATGTCCAATTAAAACATCTGCCCCCTTGTGCTCATTAAGCATTGGAACCAATATATCATTACTAAAAAATGGACTGAAAGTTACTTTTTTGCCATTTAATTCTATTGTTTTAATGTCATCAAATAGCTCTATGGATGGATGGTATTTAAAAGGATCAATAAAATTTTCTTTTTTATTGTATAAGCTTTTATCGTGATTTCCAACATTAATGTAACATTTTATTTCATTAAGTCTAAACAACTCTAAACAATCTATCCAGCATTGCAAGTGAGATAATCTTTGAAAACTTCTACTATCAAAAACATCTCCTCCGCAAATAAGGTTTTTTATCCCATTTTCTACACAATATTCCACCATAAACTTAATCGCTTCATAAATGTCATTTTCGTTTCCATTTTTTATATGGATATCATTAAAATGAACCGCCCAAATTTTTTTCATATATATAAGGTTTTCTTTAAACAAAAAAAAGTGCATAGCTAATTAAAACTATGCACTTTTAATTTTACTTTTTTTATCCAGCTAATGCATCAAGTTGAGCTTGAATGTCATCGTCATCAACTTCTGATGCATCTTCCATTTCATCCTCACTAAAAGGTAATTCTTCCATTTCTTGTGCTAACTTATACCACACAACCAATTCATCCTTAGAAAGTTTAGGTAATTCTTCCCCTTCATAGTTTTCTTCAATATAAGCCTTTAAGAATTTTTTCATTTTTAAAGGTGTTATATTTGGAACATCTTCAGCTTCCTCAGCTTCTTCCTCGGCTTCTTCCTCAACTGCTTCTTCTTGCTTTGGTTTAGATTTTTTTACTGATGCTTGTTTTGCAGGCTTTTCAGCTTGCTCATCAGTATCTTCATCTGCAAATACTGGCACTACTTTTTCTTCTATTTCACCAACAAACCAATCTGACAAATCTTCAAAATACCTTTTGACATTTTTCTTATTTGTAGTCTGAAACCATGATTTTTCTTTTTGAAACTGCTCTGGAGTATCTGTTTTTAAATCAATTTTTTTACCATCCTGTCTAAACGAAATACCTTGCACTCGTTTATTGGTTTTTGTGTCAGTAAAGTCATAAGGCTTCATATATACATCATTTGCAATATCGATTTTTAACAAGGCTTTCATCATATCCTGACTATACCTGTTATTTGTTGAAATTGACAAAATAAAGTCGTCGCCTCCAGATGTAACTTTTACATTAATACTTTCCCCATATTTATCATGAGTCCTCATTTCAACTCCAGCAATTAATCCAGTCAATTCTGCGTATTTTGCTCCTTGCCTGCTGCCTTCTTCGCCATCTACTTTTGTAAATGTTTGAACCGCATACTCAGGATGGCTGCTGTCAGCTTTTCTATCCCAAATGAAACCACCTGCAACTGACAGGTATAAACCGTTTGACTCTTTTACTTTTCCTAATCCCATAATGTATTTTTATTTAATTTATAATCTTTAAAAAGGTGATTATTTTAACCTTATTTTTTTACTAATATTCCGTTGATTTTACCCTGCACCAAACCAGCTACGAAATCTTCTGGAGTTGTGCCACTTACTAAGCTATTGAGCTTCCTACCCTTGTCTTGCATTGCCCAATAAAGAGAGCCTAATGAATTAGAATTTTTTTCTGCTGTAATGTATGCTTCATGCAACTTTTTCCATTCTTCGTCTGTATGGAAACAAGTCTCTAAAGCTTTTTCCGTTACCTTAACTTCTATTTCATCTTTTCCAACTTGCATCTTATACTTACCACCATTAAGTGAGGATTGTCTTCTGAGTTTTGATACAAATTTTCCTATATAGATTTTTTCATTTAATTTAGCTAGAGCCATTTGAGCATCTACTTCCGATTTTAACAATCCTATTCTATTGGCTGCTGCACTTATTGTGACAGCTTCACCAAAAATGTTTGACGTGTCAATTGTGGTTAAATCATCCACATTGATTGTTGAATCTAAATTATCATGCTCTAAAACTATCGCCTGATTTCCTACATGTACTGTATATTTCATTTTTACCAATTTTCTGTTAATATTTTTTTAGGAACTAACATAAGTTGAACATGTGGTTTGTATCCTGCAAAATGCGATACTACTTTTACCGTTTCACCTAAGTTATCTTCTAAGACAACACCCTTCATGATTTGGTTGTTAATGTTCCAATGTACTTTTTGACCTATTTCTAACGTTATATTATTTTCCATATGCAAATATATAACTTTTATTTTAATCTAAAACTATAAAATCAGAATTTTCTTTTAAAGTGAAAACATTTGTCTTGTCCCACTTTGAATCAAACTTTAATTCTGCATCAAATAATATGAAAGATTTTTCCACCCCTTCAAGCTTTTTCTTAAAGCTTTGGTATTCATCTGACCATAAAATTAATTTATAGATACGATAATTGTTCTCCATAGTGATAAATGCAAATGCACCCCTAGAACTTCTACGAGTTTTGACTTCCATAACATAACCACCAAATGATCTGAATACACCCTTGTTCTGATTTAAAGATAAATCTCTACTGGAACAAAATTGTGTTTCTATGCCATTTTCAAGAACTACTTTTTTAAAATCCATAAAGGCAATCCCAGTATATTTTTTCTGCTGCAATACCCACCACCATTTCTGATTCGTTGCACCGTTCATGAAAATATCTCTAGCTGGATTACTGACCTTTACTTTTTTGTATTTTCTGTATCTGTTTATTAAAAAGATACGTCTTTGTTCTTGTCCTTGTAATTTATATAGAATATCAAATGCTCCAGACGTTATTAGAGCCTCATACGTTTGCTTTTTTACTTTAGAACCTGTAAACGTATTTCTAAAATAAAAGTCCGCAAAACTCTTGTATTTGCCTCCAGCCTTTCTTACTTGTATTATCTGTTCGGCTGTTGCTTCCCCTATACCTTTAATAGATTCTATCCCCCAAAATATAGTATTTGTTTCGTTGTCAGAAACCATGTGGATATCAGAACCATTAATGTCTGGAGGGCTGACTTCAATCCCCTTTGCTTCAAATATTTCACTAAGGAATTTTAAACCCTTTGTTTCATCGGCATAAGATAAAGAAACTGTCCAGTATTCTAGTGGAAAGTTAACCTTTAACCATTGGCATATATATCCAGTAATCGCATAAGCTGCTGCATGTGAGCGGTTGAAACTGTACTTTGCAAATTCAACCATGACATCCCATGCCTCTTGAAATTGCTCTTTTGTTGCACCGTTTTTAATGTAACCTTCACGAATGCTATCCTCCCATATAGATAAATACTTTAAATCCCTTTTACCCATTGCTCTCCTTACGTCGTCAGCTTCTTGCATGGTTAAATTTCCAAGCTGCATACAGACGGACATAATTTGTTCTTGATAACAAAGAATTCCATAAGTGTCTTTTGTTATTTCTTCCGTTCCCCAAAGGTATTTTGAAGACCTGCCTTCATTTTTACATTTAACATAAATATTATGATAATTGTTTTCCATTGGTCCAGGACGATACAAACTTACTGTCGCAATTAAATCCTCAATTGTATCTGGCTTTAGATATTTTGTGTATGCACTTAATGGATCAGTTCCCATTTGAAAAACATCTCCGTTCCACCCATTGCTAAAATACCTATATACCTCGGTGTCTTGAGGCAAATTATAAATGTCAGGCACTTCCTTACCATTTTCTTTAATCAGCCTCAGAATGTCTGCAAATTTGTCTAGCTGCTTAATACCTAAGATATCTTCCTTTAAAAAACCAGCATCTTCCATTTCGCCACCTCCCCACTCAGTAACTATCAAGCCTTTTTGCTTTCTTACTGGTGTCCATTCTTCGCTTCTTAATACGCTAGGCATAATCACCATCGCACATGGGTGAATTGACTTTGCCTTTGGTTGATTTAGTATTGATGGCATTAAGTGGAATATATCAGAATTTCTTTTAATATATTCTTTTAACTTTGGTTCTTTTGCAGACCTTTTATAGAGGTCAAGCATTGTAGAATCCTTGTCATCAATCATGCTTGTTACAATATTAGCCAAAGAAACATTATTTTCAAACTGCCTGTCTAGGTCTTTTAATGCACCCTTCAATTTCATAGTTGTAAAAGAACCAACAGAAACAACTTGAGTTTCCCCAAATCTTTTTTCCATGTATTCCTTTACCTCAGAACGCTTGCTAGTTTCAAAGTCAGAATCTATATCTGGTAGCGAACCACCAATCAATTTCTTACCGACAATTTTCTTTATATTGTTTACTAACATACAAGAACTTCCCCCTTGCTTATCTGCTTACTAGAAATTATTCTAATTCCACGATATACCAAGTTATCTTTCATATTAATTTTGCCTTCAAATAATATTGGGTGAGTAATTTTTATTTCATTTTTCCAATTCTTATAATCCTTTGAATTAAGGACTATTATTCTTGGATGTATCCCCTTGCCATCAGCAAAAAAATTATTTATTTCAATATGTATCTGTTTTTCCATTGTTTGCTTTTTATTAATATTTTAAAATCTCATCGCCTTTTACTAAATCTTCAACAAATATATTAATTTCTTTTTGATTACGCATTATTTTTAGAATTGATTTTTCATTTAGTGTAATTACTTCCGTATCTGTTTGTATTACATAAGCATCACAATCATTTAAAGAACCCATCCTTCCTGGATTTAAGAACCTTTCAAAGATCAAGTCTAGCTCCATAGGGTTTATTTCAATTATACCTAAAAGGTAACTGACTAAACATCCTCCAGCGGAACCACGTCCCAAACCAACTAAAGTATCATTTTCTTTTGCTGCCATTATGATATCTCTAGTAATTAAAAAATAATCTATAACATCACCATCTTTTAGAACATTAATTTCTTTTTTTAGCCTGTCAATATATTTCTGTTGAGCCTTTACGCCTCTTGTCTTAAAACCTGTTTTAATAAAGTGCAAAAATAATTGCTCGTTTGTTGAAAATGTTTTTGATTCCTCTTCAGTCATTTGGTATTTTGGCAAATGTCTAGATGTGGTATCATATGTAAAATTACATTCTTCTACGAGTTTATTTAGATTATTTTTTGCTTCATTAAACAATTTAAACCAACTATTATTTCCCTTAACAAATAGGTTCATCAGCTCTATTGCAAACTGGTCATTATTTTTTAAATATTGGTTTTTTGATTTGTAGTCATAAGACTTTGCTATTCCCCAAAGTTTTTCCCTAGCTTTCCACTCGTCTTTTTCTATGTGGTATGCATCAAAGATCAATATAGGTTGCATGTCAGATTTTAAAAATTCTTTTAAATTGTTGGCATACTCTATATCTTTGTTTTCCTCTTCAAAACTAACTGTATCAAGTTGATAAAAATTTGTTACATCTTTGTAGTCATTAAAATTTGATGACTTTGGGTCAATAACAATACATAGACCATCGCTGTTGTCTATCAAAAACTGCTGTTCTATATTGGGTTCGCTGTTTACATTTAATTTGTATGTAAACTTCAATAAATTTTGCCAACCTATAAAGTCTTTGCAGTAACACTTCACAGAATATATTTCTGTTCCAGATTTTACATTGATAGTAATTCCAATGATAGGTTTTATATCGTTTTTAAGACATTGTTTTTGGAAATCAAGCGAACCACCTACGGAATCTTTTTCACAGATACCTAGTGTCTTAATTCCTAAGAATTTTGCCTTCTTTATCCAATCAGCATAAAGCCCGACACCGTTTAAAAGTTCCATTCCACTATGAATTCCTAAAAAGTGGTCTGTCTTTATTTTTTGCTTTGCTGCACCAATATTCTTAATGGGTGTTAATTTTACTTCTTCGTCTTCAGTATTTTGTAAATACCAAATCCCACAAAATTGATAGACGTGTCCATCAACACCACCTTTTTCTTCTTCTGTTAATAAAGGCAAAAAATCAAAGTCTTCATCAAAAAGTGTTTGTTCACTATCAACTATTTTAAAGACCTTACTATTTAATAGTAAGCAAAGACCAATTATTTCAAATTCTAATAATTGGTCTTTACAATATTTTTCTAAATCTTTTTTCTTTATCATACCAATACTTTTAATAATATGTTAACTACCTTAAATCTAAGATTATCTATTGTGCCATTATTCATGATAACAAAATCAGAATATTTAAACACATCGGCAGTATTAGAATCATTGCTTTCTCTAGGTTTTCTATAATCATATATACCAATTATATGGTCAAACGAATCTTCCTTAACTGCTTGCTCTACTTCTTCCATACTTCTTAAGCCAACATATAT
>TARA_R110000796_G_scaffold143506_1_pt1 | contig 19773 bp, 24 predicted proteins | sample TARA_R110000796 | Tara Oceans TARA_R110000796 (sample SAMEA4397815) | marine metagenome | biome: Polar Biome; feature: [SRF] surface water layer (ENVO:00010504); material: water (ENVO:00002006), including particulate matter (ENVO:01000060) such as... | depth 5 m
TTAAAACCTCAAGAGCAATAGCGGCACAGATACTAAGACACCGGTCATTCTCGTTTCAAGAGTTCAGTCAACGGTACAGTAATGTAAATACACTTGAAGATATTGAATGGAGAATGCAAGGCAAAACTAACAGACAAGTAGGGGCCGAGCCCGTTGAGCTTGATAAGCAGTTAGAGCATTCAATTAGTCAACATCTTGATAATAGTTTAGTGCTATACGAAGAACTACTTACACAAGGCGTAGCTAAAGAGTGTGCGCGTAATATATTACCTCTAACAACTGAGACTACAATGTATATGAAAGGTAATTTTAGATCTTGGATTCATTATATTGATTTGAGAACTTGTGAAGATACTCAAAAAGAACATAGAGATATTGCATTGAAATGTAAAGAGATTTTTGTAAATACTTTTCCGAAGACTGGAGAAGCACTGCAGTGGATGTGAGGATCTTATCATATTACAATGAAAATTTTAATTAGTTGTCTTAGCTTTAGGAATTATACTGGTTCTGAATTATATTTTTACGAACTAGTTACTGAGCTAACTGAACCAGGCCAGATTTGTAAAGTAAATTATTCTACGTGAATATGGTTAAAATTGTATCTGGCTGGTCAAATAGAGGTGGTTCAACTACTGCATTTATTAATTTAACTAATTTATTAAATAAAAACGACATTGATTGCACATTTTATGGGCCCCATACATGGCATTTAGATAAATGTAAATCTGGTATATTAACAAATTGTGCAGTTAGTAGTTATGATAATTTAATTGTTCATTTTTTATCTCCACAGAGTCGACCACCTGCCTCTCGGGTCATCTTAGCTTGTCATGAAAAAAATCTATTTGAAGTATCTAAAATTAAACCATTTTGGGATGATGTTGTTTTTATAAACAAAAAACAACAACAATATCACAGTAAGTATACCGGAAAATATACTATTATTCCTAATCTAACAGAAGAACTAAAAGCTAACTCGAAGCCTAATAACAATATAGCAGGAATTATTGGTTCAATAGATGAAAATAAACAAACACATGTTTCTATACAAAGAGCTATAAAAGATAATAACTCAAAAATATATCTGTTCGGTACAATTAACGACCCTAACTATTATACTACATATGTTAAACCGTTATTATCAGATAAAGTAATACAATATGGATATATAGAAAATAAACAACAAATGTACGATATGATTGATAAAGTTTATCTTTCTTCCCTAAGTGAGTGTGCTTCTTTAGTAAGAGATGAATGTACAACTACAAATACAGTATTTTGTGGTAATTCTGCAATAGAAAATGATTCTGAAACATTAGCTAATTATATTATCCTTGAGCGATGGAAGAAAATATTAAATTATAACTGTCAATGATTATAGGTAATGGTTTACTCGCAAAATCCTTCAAAAATTACAATTTAGATTGTATTCTTTTTGCTTCTGGTGTATCTTCCTCAAAGGAAAAAAATAAAGATAATTTTCTTAGAGAAGTTAATTTATTGAAAGAGACTATCAGAAACAACCCTGATAAAAAAATTGTTTACTTTAGTACGATTATGAGTACAGTAGATAGTAGTTATTATTGTACTCATAAGTTTTTTGTAGAAAATTATATCAGTAAACACGCAAAAAATTACATTATTTTTAGATTACCTCAAGTTATTGGATTTGGAGGTAATACACATAATATTTTTAATTATATAAAAAATAAAGCATACAAAAATGAATCTATTGATGTATATTATAGTATAAAAAGGTCTTTAATTGATGTTAATGATGTTGCGAAAATTGTTAGCTATTGTGTTAATAAACAAAATCGTCAGATTATTAATATAGTAGGTATTGAGGAAAAATCTGTTTTAGATATTGCTTATCTAATTACTAAAAAAATTAACTCCACGTCTTATATTAATGTAGTCAGAAGACATGTTTATAGAAACAACCCATACAAAAACTGTAAGGTAGTTGATTTAGCGATAAAAGATACTATAATTAATTGTAATAACTACACAGAGAGAATTATTAGCAAATATATATGAAAATCTTAATGGGCTTTTACAATGCTGAAAAGTATATTCAAAGAAGTATATTATCAGTTATGTCTCAAAATTTTAAAGATTATAGATGCTATATTACTAGTGATAATTCTACTGATAATTCTGTAAATTTAGTTAATCAATTGATTAAAAACGATAAAAGATTTAAACTTGTAGATGATACCGATATAAAGCTCTATCAAACTGGTAATTTCGATCGTAATATTCGTAATAACAAAGAGATAGATGATAATGAAGTTTTAGTTGAAGTTGATGGTGATGATTTTTTACCAGATGTAAATGTGTTAGATCGTATTAACAATGTTTATAAAGACCCTAACATATGGATAGCGAACGGAAGTTTCCAATACGCAAACAGCTCACCAGGATTTTCACACGCTCAGTCAGATTTCGATAATTTACGGAATAGTAGATTTACTGCCTCTCATATTCGTACATGGCGAGCTTTTTTGTGGCGTAATATTAAACCAGAAGATTTACGAGACGAAAACGGAGATTATTGGCAGTGGAGTGGTGACTTGTGTTTTATGTTTCCTATGTTAGAAATGTCTGGACCTGAACATTATAAATTTATGAAAGATATTAACTACATTTATAATGAAGATAATATTATAAACGAACACAAAGTAGATATGTCAATGGTAAATGACCATGCGTCTAAAATAAGAAATAAAGTAAAATATGATAGGTTGTAAATTACAAGGTGGTTTAGGCAATCAAATGTTCCAAATAGCTACTGCGACCGCATTAGCTTTAAGAAATAATGATATTTCTGGGTTTGACCTTACTAACTGTCATACTCCTCTTCAAGGAAATCCTTCATTTTTCTATAAAACAAATATTTTTCGTAATATTAACGACGTACAAAATTATAATTTTAAGCATTTATATACTGAACCAAATTATAGTTATAAAGACATAAAATATTCTCCTAATCTATGCTTACAAGGGTTTTTTCAGAGTGAAAAATATTTTAGTGATTATAAAAGTGATATAAAAAAATTATTTTCTTTACCCGAGGAAATATTTAATATCATTAGAAATGAATTTGATTTTAATAACACTACTGCTGTACATATAAGAAGAGGAGACTATGTTAATAAACAAAACTTTCACCCTGTATGTGATATTAATTATTACACAAAAGCTGCAAGTTTAGTTACAGGAAGTAAATTACTATTCATATCTGATGATATCAATTGGGTAAAAAAATATTTTCAAGGTAGTAGAGTTTTGTACTCTCCATATAAAGAAGAGGTTTTAGATTTAGCGCTAATGTTATTATGTAAAAATATAATTATAGCCAACAGTACATTTAGCTGGTGGGGTGCATATTTGAATTTTAATAAAGATAAGCGTATAATAGCACCAACGAATTGGTTTGGTCCTAATGGCCCTAAAGATACTCAAGATATTATACCTAGCAATTGGATCCAAATTTAAGAATGAAACAATTAGACGAAATTTTACAAGATCTTACCGAATATATACAAGTACATAAACCAAAGTATTTGTATAATACAGATTTTATACCTGGTCAAAGTTCAGTTTATTATTCTGGCCCATATTGGGATACAAAAGAGATTTTAGCGGGTATTAATACATTTATTTCTGGTAAGTGGGTTGTAGCTGGTGAAACTGTATATAAATTTGAAAAGGCTTTTGCAAAGTATTTTGATACTAAGCATGCTCATATGGTTAATTCCGGAAGCTCTGCTAATCTTGTTTTAGTATCTGCATTAAAGAAGAGATATAACTGGCAAGATGGTGATGAAGTTATAGTTTCTCCAGTTGGATTTCCTACTACTATATCTGTATTAGTTCAAAATAACTTAAAACCAGTTTTTGTAGATATAGAGTATGATACTCTTAATTTTGATATTACTAAAATTGAGGAAAAAATAACTGATAAAACTAAAGGTATATTTGTTTCACCGGTTTTAGCTAACCCACCTGATATGGATTACTTAACTGAATTATGCGATAAACATAATTTAAAATTAATTGGTGATAGTTGTGATAGTATAGGAACAAAATGGAATAATAAACCTCTTTCGCATTATTATACTGCATGGTCGGCATCGTTTTACCCTGCTCATCATATTTCTACAGGAGAGGGTGGTATGGTTTGCACAAATGATGATGAATTAAAAAAATTATTTGTTAGTTTTTCATGGTGGGGTAGAGATTGTTATTGTATAGGTCCTGCTAATTTATTAGCATGCGGAAGTTGTGGTAATAGGTTTGACAGATGGTTAGAGGATTATGATGGCATTATAGATCATAAATATGTTTTTAATAATATGGGTTATAATCTTAAACCTTTAGATCTACAAGGAGCTATAGGTTTAGAACAAATGAAAAAGTTCGATATTATAGATGAAAAAAGAAAGAATAGTAAGATAAATATCGAAAGCATTTTACTAAAATATGTTTATGGTTTGTCTGGAGTTAAAACTCTTGCTAAAGCTAATCCTTGTTGGTTTGGTACTCCGTTTATTTGCGAAAACAAATCTTTGAAAGATAGACTTATAACCTTTTTAGAAGATAATAAAATACAAACTAGAAATTACTTCGCTGGTAATATATTATTGCACCCAGGATATAAACACTTAGGAGATCTTGGAGAATATCCCAACGCTAATCAAGTCTTAAATAAAGTATTCTTTTTAGGAGCAGCGCCTCATTATACTACCGAAGTATTTAATTATGTTGATAGAGTGTTTCGCGACAAATGGGTAAATTAAATATAGTTGTGTTAGGGGATGGTTTGTTAGGTAGTGAAATAGTTAAACAAACTAATTGGGACAGTTTATCTCGTAAAAAAGATAATATCGATTTTACAGATATATACAGTTATTTTGATTTAATTAAAAATTATAAAGTTATATTAAATTGTATAGCATGTACAGACACTTATTCTGATAATAAAGATCTACATTATAATGTTAACTATAAGTATGTCGTTAAGTTAGCGAGATATTGCGAAATACATAATAAGAAACTAATACATATTTCATCAGATTATGTCTACTCTAATAATACCAACATCCCATCTGAAAAAGATGTTCCTCATTATGCTGATAATTGGTATTCATATACAAAATTATTAGGTGATAATGCTGTACAAGTAGAGAGTGATAATAATTTAGTTATACGGTGTACTCATAAACCTAAACCATTTCCATATAATAAAGCATGGGTCGATCAGGTAGGTAATTTTGATTATGTAGATATAATTTCAAGCTTAATTATTAAAGCTATTAATAAACAATTTACTGGATTATACAATATAGGCACAGATGTAAAATCTATGTATGATCTAGCATCCCAGACTACAGAGGTAGAAAAAATAAACACACCATCTGAAGTGCCAAAAAATTTATCTATGAGCATTGACAAATTTAATAGAGATATTAATAAACCAGTTCTTACAATAGCAATACCTACTTATGGTTACAATGGTAACGGAGGAGATTTCTTAAGGGAATCTTTTCAGAAACTATATCAACAAACATTTAAAGATTTTAATATTGTTATCTCTGATCATAGTAGGGATAACACAATTAAAAATATATGTGATGAGTGGTCTAATAAATTAACTATTAATTACTACGTTAATAAACACGGTAGAGGAAATATTGCAGCTAATTTAAACAATTGCTTAAAACATAGTAATGGTAGATATATCAAAATTTTATTTCAAGATGATTTCTTATATACTAAACATAGCTTAGGCTATCTAGTAAGTTGTTTTAACAGTAAAACACATTGGTTAGTTAACGCATGTGAACATTCACATGACGGAAAAACATATTTCAGACCATTTCAACCTCATTATAATCACAATATACATCAAGGAGAAAATACATTAAGCTGCCCGTCTTCACTTACTATAAAAAACACAGAAGATAATTTATTATTTGACGAAAATTTAAACTGGTTAATGGATTGTGATTACTATAAGCGCTTATACAATAGATATGGTCTACCTGATATTGTAACAGATATAGTTACAGTTAATCGTATACACTTTAATCAGTTATCTGAAACTATGACACAAGACGAAAAAAATGCCGAATATATTATAATAAGGAAAAAATTTGCATGAGATTAAAAAATATTACATTAGTGTTAATGAGCTCGGTTAAGATTAGTCAGAGTATACAGGCTTTAGAGTATAGTTCAAAAGATATTGACTTCGGAGCTGTAAAATTAATTAGTGATATTAAACCTACCACATTACCTAACGGAATTACTCATGAATATATTGATAGAATAACTGACATCGACTCATGGAATTATAGTGTTATATATAAATTAGGAAATTACATTAATACGGAGTTTGCTATACTTATACATGACGATGGTTATATTGTTAACGCAGATTCATGGCGAGACGAATTTTTAAATTATGATTATATTGGTGCTCCATGGCCGTTACCGCAAGACAATTTTTCATTTAGAGACAAAAACAATAAACTTATACGGGTAGGTAATAGTGTTTCGTTGCGTAGTAAAAGATTAATTGATTTACCTAATAAATTAAATTTACCATGGAGAGATTTTCATGGTTATTACAATGAAGATGGTTTTATATGTACCGGTTATAGACATATATATGAAGAACATGGAATGAAGTTTGCTGATATTAATATTGCTAAGTATTTTTCACACGAACAACCAATACCTGAGATAAAAGATATAGAACCGTTTGCGTTCCATAGACATAGATATGGAGAGAATTATAAATATCCAAAATTTATTTGAAAACAAAAAAACACCTATAACAATTTAGATTAAAGATGAAAATATATAAAAACTTTGTAGTAGTTAGTGATTATAACTGGCTACCTGAAAATATTGAAGACTCTTGGGTTCATAAATATACTGATAACTATTTGATCTATGATAAATTTCATAGATTTGAAGAGACCGAAAAGGTTAAGCATCAACAAAATACTGCACAGAACATATATGACATGTTTGATTTCATAATAACTCATTATGAAAACTTACCAGAGTGCACATTATTTTGTAGAGCTTGCTCCATGTGGCCAAAAGATACCGGAACACCTCGACTAGATGAAAACGGGGATAGGCTTTCGAACGGAACTATAAGTTGGGATAAATTTCATGAGTTAATGAATAATACCACATTTACCGAACTTCATGATTTCGGTCCTGAAGTCCATAACGGTCATTCAAGTAAGGTGGGCCCTGATGGTAGTTTTCTTGAGATTAATAATAGTTGGTTTGCTCATTATGGTACAAGAAAGTATTACCATAACACAAACACATTCCTTCAGGATATGTATGTGAATCCTGATATCCCTGAATACATAAGATTTTCCCCTGGCGCTGCTTATATCATCCCTAAAGATAATATATTAAAATATAGTAAAAAGTTCTATGAAAGAATAAGAGAAATACTAAGTCATGATGTAATAGTTACGGAAGCTCATATATTAGAAAGATGTATATATACAATATTTACATGTGATTATGAAGTACAGGAGAAATATAAATAAATGATTAACGAAAAGATATTTATAACAGGAGGTGCAGGGTTTCTAGGTAGAAATCTAGTAGAGAGGGTATATAAGGACAATGAGATAACAGTATATTCTAGGGATGAGGCCAAACATTACTATATGAAGAAAGACTACCCTTTGATTAAGTTTGTAGTTGGGGATATTAGAAATAAGGATTACTTGATAAGAAAATCTAAAGGACATACTATAGGTATTTTTGCAGCTTCTTTAAAACAAATAGAAGCTTGTAATGATAATTATGAGGAAGCTGCGAAAACTATTGTAGATGGGGGATTTAATTCAAGACTAGCGGCAGAGGAAAATAATTTCAAAGCCGCATGTTTCATATCTACGGATAAGAGCCGGGCTGCTACTACTTTATATGGAGCAATGAAGTATGTTGCAGGGGAAGGATTTATAGTAGGAGATTCCAACTGTAAGTTAACTACTGCAATTTATGGTAATGTTACTAATTCAACAGGCTCAGTCATACCTCTCATATGGAGCTTTATTAACAAGAGTGAAACGTTATCTTTGTATGGAGCCGAAATGACTAGATTCCTATTAGACGTGGAAGATGCAGTAAATTTAATTATGAAATCTACATCTTACGAAGGGTGTGCTATTATCCCAATAGCACAATCCTTTAAGGTTAAAGATTTATTTGATATTTATAGGAAAAGGTTTGGGCTAAAGTATGTCATTACAGAGCCTCGTGCAGGAGAGAAAATTCATGAGATTATGGCATCAAGTGAAGAGATTCGGAGAATGGAACTAATTAGAGAAGATAATATTTATCTCCTACATCCTCAGAAAGATATTAACGAAGTTTCATTCAGACATAATGAATATTCATCTAGAGACCATTGCCTTACACGTGATCAGCTGTATGATTACCTAGAATCTAAAAATTTCTATCGATCATGAGAGTATTAATATTAGGAGACCTAGGAATGCTAGGTCATATGGTTGTAAAATACTTGCGAGCTAATGATGTAGATGTTACAGTTACGCATGATAGGTGGCCTGATAGCCAAAATAAGATTAATAATTTCAAAGGAGATTATATTATTAACTGTATTGGAGCAATCCCTCAAAAAACTAACAACTTTGATATTAACTGGCAAATACCTATATGGTTAGATTTACATGCTCCATGTAGAGTAATTCACCCAGGTACAGATTGCGAAATGGACTACGATGATTATGGTATATCTAAAAATATAGCATCTGAGTATATTCGTAACTTAGGTAACCAGACTAAATCCCTTAAGACCTCAATTATAGGACCTGAGTTAACTGGAAATTCAAGTTTATTTGAATGGTTTTTATCTCAAGAAGGAGAAGTTACTGGGTATTCTAAAGCTTTTTGGAACGGAAATACGACATTAGAGTGGGCTAAACATTGTTTAGCCTTAATGGAGTACTGGGATCGATATGAAGTACAGACAGTAATCTGCGGCGAAACATTATCTAAATATGATTTACTTTCAACTATAAAAGAGGTATATGGTAAAGATATTAAAATACTTTCTAAGCCTTTAGGAAAGAATAAATGTTTGAAGGATGCTCCTTTATTATATTCAAAAAATATAATTGATCAATTAAAAGAATTAAAAGAGTTTTATATAAAATGATAACTACTGAACTTTACAATGGGCAAGGCCCTGGAGATCAGCTGTGGGTTTATTTAACAACTCGTTATATAGCGCATATAAAAGGTTATGAGTTTGGTATCGGTCATCCTGAACGATGGAAGCTAAAAAATTTAAATATAGAGTTCGGTAAGGTTGTTACTGGTGGTAGCAACGACAGGGAAGGTGGTCCTCCAATCTCTTTACCTGAAGGAATAACAAATTATTATAAAGAAAAACATACCTGGCATCCTGGTTTTGTAGATTGCAACATAAGTGATGTGGATAAAAATGTTTTTAATATAAAAGACAACACTAAAATTGAAGGCTTGTTACATTATTCATATCTTATTGATGAAAATAAAGATCTTTTTAAGGAATGGTTAGATTTTAATAGGGTTATAGAAAATAACCCAGTTATTCCTAGTAAAATTATTGCTAATATAAGAGGTGGAGAGTATAAAAATGTACCAGATTTAATCTTACCAAAGAATTACTGGGATATGTGCTTAAAATACACTAATGCTACAGAGGTAGAGATTATTACTGATGATCCGTCATATGCTTTGAGCTTAATACCTAACGGTACAATATTTCAGGGTAGTATTACAGAGCAATTTGAGAGATTATTTACAGCTGAGAAGTTAGTTTTATCAAATTCAGCTTTCGGTTTTTTTCCAGGGGCCCTGGGTAATGCATTAGAAGTGATTGCGCCTAAGTATTGGAGCAGATGGAATATTTCTGATGGTTTCTGGGCTATGGAAATGGATAAATGTAACAGATTTACTTATATTGATAAGGAAGGTAACATATAATTATGATATACGATTGTTTTAATTTTTTTAATGAACTTGATTTACTTGAAATAAGATTTCACACATTATACGAACATGTAGACAAGTTTGTTATTGTTGAGTCAAATAAAACACACAGTGGAATACCTAAAGATTTTAATTTTGAAAACAATAAAGATAGGTTTAAAGAGTTTTTAGATAAAGTAGATTACATTAAACTTACTGATGTACCAGATGATTTTTCAAACTTACAATATACAGACAATAAAGAGTACAATAAAATTGTCGACTTTGTAAATACTACAATCGCTTTCGATAAAAACAATCAACCACATTACGGTAGAGATTTTTATCAAAAAGAAGCAATAAGATTCGGGTTAACAGAGTGTAATGATACTGATATTATTGTATCCTCTGATTGTGACGAAATAATTAACCCTGATTCTATTGCTCGCTTTAAAGATTTTGATTTTGATAATAAAAACTATTCTGCAGATCAAGTTTTTTACATGTATTATTTTAATGTAAAAAACTTAAATGAATCTCCATGGTATGGTTCTCGTATTGGTATATATAGAAATTTAAAAAATGCTTCATATAACAAGCTACGCGCTAATAGTTTGAGTCCAATATCTAACGGTGGATGGCATTTTAGTTATATGGGAGGCGCAAATAAGATAAAAGAAAAGATACAAGCGTATAGTGCGCAAGAGTTTAATAATACTTCTGTGTTAGAACAAATTGATAATAATGTAAACAGTAATACTGATATTTTATCTCGAGGCCATAAGCTAAAAGTAGTACAACTTGATAGTACATATCCAGATTATATTGTCAACAACAAAGATAAGTTTACTAATTATATAAAATGAAGTACGTTGTTATTAGTGGTAGTGGTACAGGTGAACAACACCGAGATTTTGTATATGTTCGTGATGTTGCTAGAGCAAATATACTAGCTAGCCCTAGCAATATTAAAGAATGGTTGATAAATCATTAAAGTATATGAAAAAAACAGCACTAGTGTTAGGAGCCGGTGGTTTCATTGGAAACCATTTAGTATCTCGTCTTAAGTCTGAAGGTTATTGGGTGAGAGGGGTAGATCTTAAGCGACCAAATTACAACTCATCTGCAGCAGATGAGTTCTTTTTGTATGATTTGACTGATAAGCATAATGTTGAGCGTATTATAAAAACGGGTTTTGATCATCCTTTACAATATCAAGAACAGTTTGATGAGATTTACCAACTTGCTGCTGATATGGGAGGAGCTGGTTATATTTTTACAGGAGAGAATGACGCTAATATAATGCAAAACTCCGCAATTATTAATTTACATGTTTTAGATGCGGTTAATAAATTAAATCAGTTTGTACATGCCCCTTGGTATAACGATTCTCGTTTACATTCATATACACCTAAAAATACTAAGATTTTTTATAGTAGTTCTGCTTGTATGTACCCTGAACATAATCAATTAGATCCTGATAACCCTAATTGTGAAGAAAGCTCCGCATATCCAGCAAATCCGGATAGCGAATACGGCTGGGAGAAGTTATTTAGTGAGAGATTATTCTTAGCATATAATAAAAATTATAACATACCCGTTCGTGTTGCAAGATTCCATAATATATATGGTCCGTTAGGTACATGGGACGGCGGCCGTGAAAAGGCTCCTGCTGCTATGTGCCGTAAAGTAGCTCAAAACTCAGGTGAACCACTTGAGATTTGGGGCGATGGTTCTCAAACTAGATCTTTTTTGTATATTGATGAGTGTATAGAAGCTATTCGTCGTTTAATGGAAGGAGAATTTCTTGGTCCTGTTAATATTGGTTCTGATGAAATGGTGACTATTAATCAGTTAGTGGATTACGCTGAAAAGGCTGGTAATAAGAAATTAGAAAGAACATATAAGTTAGATGCACCACAAGGGGTACGTGGTCGTAATAGCGATAATACTCTTATTAAAGAAAAATTAGGATGGGCCCCGAGTTTTTCTCTTGAGGAAGGTATAAAGCGTACATACAAATGGATATCTTCCCAGGTAAATCAAACTAATGAGTCGTAAAATTTTACTATGTTATTATCGAGATTGGGCTAAAGAGGTAAGTGATATTTTAATTAATAACTTTTCTGATGATTATGAATTTTACACAGCTCGTCATAATGCAGAATTAGAAGCTTTACATTCAGCTATTCGATTTGATTTAATTTTTTTTATTGGGTGGAGCTCTATCGTCAAAAAAGAAATATTAAAATCTACTTGTATATGTATGCACCCTTCAGCTTTACCTAAGTATAGAGGTGGCAGTCCAATTCAAAATCAAATAATAAACGGCGAGCAGAAGAGTAGTGTTACCTTTTTTAGAATGACTGAAAAATTAGATGAAGGTCCTATAATCTCGCAAACTCCTTTTTTGTTGACTGGCGCGCTTAATGATATATTAGATAGAATTAAAAACATCTGCACTAGTTCTATTCCTACAATTCTTAGTCGGTTTTTTAACGGTGAGTTACATTTTGTAGAACAAAATCATAATGAAGCTACTTATTTTAAAAGACTTACACCAAATCAAAGTGAGATAAAGATTACAGATTTTGAAAAATTACCTGCTTCTCATTTTTATAATAAAATTAGAATGCTTCAAGAACCTTACCCTAATGCATATATAGTGTGTAAGAATAATACTAAACTTTTTATAACTAACTCTTATGGATCTGATAATATCTCCTCACGTTGATGATGAAGTGCTAGGTTGTGGTGGTATTTTAAATAATACTCACGTCGTCTTGCATTGTGGTTTGTCCGAAAATCAGCTTCACGGAAAAAACAATTTTTCGCGTGAATTTAGACTAGCAGAGTTTAAGGAAATTGAAGCATTAACAGGATGTTCTTCTAAGCTATTAGATCATCCGGTAAATAACTATTCCTGTAATGAATTAATTAAAGATTTTGAAGAGATTATTAATACTATTAAACCAGATAAGATTTACTTATCAAGCCCTTCATACAATCAAGATCATAAAGCTGCGTATGATGCAGCTTTAATAGCATTAAGACCTCATGATATTAATTTTTTTGTTAAGAAGGTTTTAGTCTATGAGCAACCTCAAGATTTTTGGGAGTCAGGTCGCCTAGAATTTAAACCTAATTATTTCATTCCTATTAATATTGATAAAAAAATAGAACTTTATAAAAAACTAAACTCTCAAGTAAGAGGTCATCGAAGTACCGATCATATTAAAACTATCGCAAAGCTAAGAGGAATGCAGATAAATGTTGATTATGCTGAAAGCTTTGAAATACTAAGATGGGTTGATTAAATTTAATTAAGAAATGAAAGTAGCAGCGACAATACCTATAAAAAGCAATTCAACTAGTAAAACTTAAAAATTGTTATTAAATGCTTATTAATAAACTTAACGGATGGAAACCAAAATATTCTCTTGAGGCTGGAGTGTATAAAATATATGAAAGTCTCCGCAACGATATCCATAAAATGTAGCTATATTTTTGCGAAAATTATAAAACTTGATATTACTAGATTAACCTATATACTTACGTATATGATTATTGAAGATATTAAATCTTACGATGGTAATCTGATTCATAACAGATTCGCTTATAAATATTTTGGCAAAAAAACTCTCCCAATTGGGAATATTATTGCTTTCCGAGCTCCAATGCTCGTAGAAGCAGAAGGAATGATAGATAATGAAGACCTTATTAACAATGATTACATTTACTCTGACGATGCTATTAATTTTTGCTGGGAAATTCCTAATTTGTGTCCTCTCGGGGCTGTTGCTTTTCAAAGATTACTTAACACTCAAATTGCGAACATTCTTTCAACTAATTATCTTAAGAAACCTATTGAAGTAGATGGAGATGACTTGATTGTTCATGCAGAGCACAATCAACATAACATTATACAACAAAAAGGTAAGTGCAGTGTTAGTATTACATATACAAAGAATAATGTAGCTATTGGACATACTGGTATTAATATAGAAGCAGGAAAGAAAGCTCCTGCATTTGCTTTTAGTACTAAGCTTGGAGATGAACAAGCTCATGACTTTATGAAGAATGTTATTGATGTCTTTTATGAAATTTCTGATGATATCTTTATTGCCTCGACGAAGATCACTATTGCTTAACTAGTGCAATATGACAATTTTCGACTTCCTTAACAACATTACTCATGAAAAGAGTAAAAAAGAATTAGATATATCAGATCAAACCTTATACAGTCCTTATATCATTAATCGCTTTTTGTCTCAATACAGTAACGATGTTTGCTATGTAATCAATCATACAGTTAATAAACATTGTGACAGTAATATAGATAAAGAATTTCACTATAAATTTCTCACTAACGCTTTACCAAAGTTAAAAAAGAAATTTATTAGATACATTAAAAAGATAAAAGAAGAAAAAAACCCTAATTATGACAAATGTGCTTCTCTTCATGAAATATCAAAGAGAGAAGTAGATTTGTATTTCAAAGAGTTTAACCTAAATATAGAGAAATATGAGTGAGTTCGAAAAAGCGTTAGATAGATCCGGCATTGATCTTACAGATTCTCAAAGAGACGCATTTGATGTATCTGCAAAAAGAAGTCTTATTAATCTTGATACCTATAGTAATGATAGCTTTAGTCTTCATGGCTATAAATTAAATAAAGTACTAGATGATATTTTACTAGTACAATATGTAGATCTATCAGCGGATGGTAAGTCTATAGTTCGTAATGGTATTCACATTCCATTGGCCCAAGTACAAAAAACATGGAGAATAGCACGCGTCGTTCTCGCAGGTCCTTTATGTAAGTATACTCAACCTGGTGATATTGTTTGCTTCCCTGATGATAAGGGTATAAGGGTAGATAATATCTCAATTAAAGGGTTTGATAATTCTGTTAGAGATTGTCTCTTCTTAAATGAAGAGAGAATATTCGGGGTATGTGAATCAGAAGAAGTAGATGAAAGTAAGTAGATCAAATTTATTGGGTGAGTTAAATAGTAAGGTATGTGAGATTAGGTTTTTGAGGCGCAGCCCTAAACCCAACTCACCTGCGTCTAGGAGAATGATTTGCAGTAATAATCTAAATTTACTCAATAGTGTGAATGGTAGATCTACTCTAAATTTTAAATCCAGTAACTCAAGCCCACGATATAACACAGCTAACGAAAATACAATTATCACATGGGACTTTTTTATGCAAAGCTGGAGAACAATAAACTGTGATAGTGTTGATTTAATTAACTCATGGACAGAGGATAATTTCTGGGGTATATTTAATGAGAGTTTTGCACCAATGTCATCTGATAGTAAAATAGCATTTATGAACTCATGATACAACTTGAACTTATAGAAGACAACCTTAAAAAAATTCTACTTAAAACAGTAGATGTGAGACTGCGCGGAAAAACAGTTATAAAAGATAAGCTTGTTTTTTATGAGTTCAAGGATTTTAACTTCAAGCTTATTTTTAACAGCCCCAAAAAGTTTGAATTCCCATATCCCTTTGACTTTGAAGCTTCAGACACAGAAATCCGTATGTCTTATCATAACAAGTTCATTCATCATGACGACCCTATTAATAAATTTAAAATGATCAGTTGCATGAAAAACTTAAAAAATAAGTTTTATAATTCTACGCTAGTGATTATAATATAATCATGCTGATAGATTATTTCCCTGCTAGTTATAAACCTACCGATAAACAAAGATCTACTTTTGATTTAATAGATGATAAACTAAGATCTCCGAAGAAATTTCTTATCATCCAAGCACCAACTGGTACAGGGAAGAGCTTTATTAGTAAGACTGTTGCTAATTTAGCTAGAAAATCATCCCAGAAATACAACAACTTAGTAGATAGTGGGGATATATATAAAACTGATATACAGGGAAATTATATTAATAGTGATTTAGTATATAGGGAAGAGTCCCATGGGTGCTATACCCTTACTATTACCAAAACTCTCCAAGACCAATATAAAACTCTTTTCGATGACACTCAAGTACTAAAAGGTAAGGGTAATTACACTTGTGCGATCGATGAGCAATTTGAAGTTGATACAGCTCCGTGTGTTTATCTTCGAGATCAAAAGAAAAAATGTTTAGACAACAAATGCTGCTATTACTATAACGCGATTGATACTGCTCTTAAAAGTGATTTTAGTTGTTTAAGTTACAGTAAATTTTTATCTCTACAAGATCACCTGAAGCGACGGCAATTCCTAGTACTAGATGAAGCATCTGAGATTGAATCTGAGCTAGTCAAAGAATTTACTTTTGTATTACCTCACAAAGACCTTAAAAGAAAGGGTATCTTATTTAAGTATCATAACAATCGCAATAAGTTGTATGAAAGTCTATTTAACTGTTATGGTGATTTAGGTGAATATCTTCAAGACGTTAAGAAACATATTAGTAAAAAGAAGAGCGACTTTAGCTTTAGGAGTAAGCTTGTACTTGAATACAAAAAATACTATAGAATTTACCTAGGACTCAAAAACCTTATAAAAACATATAGAGAGAGTAAGTATATAGTCGAGACGGATGGACTAGAGACAATATTTACTCCTCTCAAAGTAGATCTGCTAAGCAAGCATGTTTTCGATCACGCAGATAAAATTATACTAATGTCTGCGACTATTGTGGGTATAAAAAACTTTGTGAATAGTTTGGGTATAAGTAGCGATAATTATGATTATATCGATATACCCAGTGTCTTTGACCCCAAATTATCCCCTATCTTGATATTCAAAGACACTCCATTAAACGCCAAGAACTTGAATAGAACGTTACCTAAGCTAGTTAATAGAATAGAGTGGTTATTAAATGAGCACAAAAATCAAAAAGGTATAATTCACACCCAAACTAATAACATTACAGAGTATATAAAAAATTTCATTGACCCGAAATATGCTAATAGGTTATTATTCAGAGAACCAGGAGTAAAAAACGAAGAAATACTCAAGCAGCATACAGAGTCAGCTGAACCAACTGTATTAGTTAGCCCATCAATGTGTTATGGTGTTGACTTAAAAGACGAACTAGGTAGGTTCCAAGTGATAATGAAGTTACCTTATATACCATGGAATGATAATAGAGCTCAACGTATAAGAGAGACAGACGAAAAGTGGTACACACTACAAATGTTATCTAGCTTAATACAAGCATGTGGAAGGACTACTCGTGGTGAGGTTGATCATAGTACTACTTATATAATGGATTCCAATTTTCTAAGAATAAGAGAGCTTTTTTATAATGAACTACCAGTATATTTTAGAAAACGATGTGAAAACGGTTGAGCAATAGATAAATATTATTATTGAAGACACAATATTACGGTTTTGAAATTAAAGATATTATGAAGCAGTTTGTTTCTGCTTTTAATAGTATCATTATCGATAGATATAATAAAGATCGATCTGTCGAAGATAGCATCCAGGCTAATTTTGTATATGCTCCTAAAGAAAGGGTCATTCATGACTTAATAAATAAGAGCCAGCATATAAAATTACCTGTCGTGTCTGTTTCTATGTCTAATGTATCAAGAGACCCGGATAGAGTATTTAATAAGATACCAGGATTTTATATATCCAAAGCTCAGACCTCTAATGCTGGTTCTTTTGATACAAATCATTTACCTACTCCCATACCTGTAAATATAACAGTTAATATGGATATATTAGCTAGATTTCAAACAGATATGGATCAAATATTAAGTAATTTTATTCCTTATAACAATCCGTATATTATTATAAGCTGGCGAGTGCCTTCTTCTCAAAATTTATTAGATGACCTAGAGATAAGATCAGAGGTATTATGGTCTGGTGATATTTCATTAGACTATCCTAAGGAGTTATCTAGCACGCAACCTTATAGAGTATCTGCTAGTACGAGTTTTACAATTAAAGGATGGCTATTCAAGAAGAACATAGATAACAACGTTGCAAATATCTTTACCGTTGATTCAAATTTTATACCCGTTAGTGGATTCAGCTATGAGTAAATTTATTTTATATAATTCTAATTTAACTGATGTAACCAGCTTCAGTGGTAATTTTGATAATAGAGAGCTTTCTGGTAGACCTCAATTTACAGGAGATTTCAGAACTACTCTTTTGCAAGATTTTTCAGCTAATAAGACCTTTTCTGGATATGGCTTTGATAGTATTACAAGTGTGTTATTAAGCTCGACAAACAACGTTAACCTGTTTGACGCTTCTTATACATTATCTAGTTATAATTTTTATAACGAATTAACAGCAGTTAGTACAAACTCTACCCCATCAGACTCTATATCCGCTAACTATCCTGAAATAAGTGGGTTTCCTATAACGACATATACGATAAATAACTATAATACTTTTAGTATTGCGTTTCCTACGGTAACAGCCACAGGATCAGTTGATATTATAGCTATAAATCCAGCTGGATATGGTATATTTTCAGTAGATGTAACAGGGACAAGCAGTATTACAGTACAATAATAACATGGATACAGGAAAAAATTCAACATTCGGTAGGAATCTACAGCAGTTCATTTCAAACGCGTTACCGTATAGGTCACCTGCTGCGATTATTGATGACGTACAGGCACAGAACCCTAAATTTAAGGAGTTTTATAAATCTGGTAGTTTGCGACAGGACCTTCTATCAAAACACTCTGTTGTAACACCTAAAGTACCTGAGTCTGATCAACCAATTGGCAATTTCCTTGCTGATAGAGCATACAATCAATTAATGTATGCTAATATTGATGTAGATAAAGGTAGACGCCTCAGAGATTATAGAGTAATGGCTGCATTTGCTGAAGTTTCAGAAGCACTTGATGAAATTTGTGATGATTTTCTCTGTGAGGATGATATGGGTAACATTATTGATTTAAAATTCCGTGAGGCATTTGATTATGATCCATTAGTAATAAAGCAAGTTAACGAGGAGTTTAGAAAGTTTATTAATATCTATGAACTTAAAGAGAAAGGCTGGGAATATATACGCTACTTGCTTACCGATGGGGAATTATATTTTGAAAATATTATACATAAAGATCACCCTGAGAGTGGAATATTGGGTGTTGTAAATATACCTACTCATATTATTGATCCTGTGTATGATAGTTTTCAAAATATGTCTATCAAGGCCTTTCTCTTACGTAAGATGAAGCATCATAAAGATGAAAGAGAAGCTCCATCTGCATCACATGTAAAAGATAAGGATTTTATACCATTAGATAAGAATCAAATCACGTATATTAATTCCGGTACATGGAATGAAGATAAGTCATTCAGAGTGCCGTTTATTGAAAATGCAAGAAGAGCATATCGTCAATTAACGATGATCGAGGATTCTATTATTATATATCGATTAGTTAGAGCACCTGAAAGATTAGTATTTAACGTTGATGTGGGTAATATGAGTACCCCTAAAGCAGAGTCTTACATGCGTAAGCTAATGCAAAATTATTGGTCTAAAAAAACCTTTAACTTAGATGAAGACAAGAGAGTAAATACATTTAATCCTCAATCAATCTTAGATGCTTTTTGGTTCCCTAAGAGAGAAGGCAGCACCGGTACCAACGTTACAACATTACCTGGTGGCCAAAATTTAGGTGAGCTTCAAGACTTAGTCTATTTTGTTAAAAAACTATATAAAGCTTTAAAGGTACCAACTAATAGAGCAGAAATTGAGAGTACATATCAAGGAGATTCAACTGTACTAAGAGAGGAACT
>TARA_R110000796_G_scaffold54835_2_pt1 | contig 19696 bp, 26 predicted proteins | sample TARA_R110000796 | Tara Oceans TARA_R110000796 (sample SAMEA4397815) | marine metagenome | biome: Polar Biome; feature: [SRF] surface water layer (ENVO:00010504); material: water (ENVO:00002006), including particulate matter (ENVO:01000060) such as... | depth 5 m
CTCGACTCTTTAAGAGAGAAAAAGAGTTTACAAATAGGGGCTAGGATAGATCGAGGCAAAGGAATACTACGCGTAGTAGACCACGCCAAGCAAAAGTTATCTACACACCTCAGCCCAACTGTGGCTGATCACTTGATTATTAGTTCTGCATTGGCTGAAAAAGAACTAAATCCGACACGAAAGGTAATCTTGGTATCTCGGGATATCAATATGCGTGTTATATGTGACTCAGTAGGTCTTTTAACCGAGGACTATACAGAAGCTAAGGTAATTAAAAGCCAGTCAGAGCTTTATACAGGATTTACTAGTGTCCTAGTTGATGATCAATTTATAGATCAATTCTATGAAGGGATGAAGGTCTTTTTAGACGACACAGATGATTTCTATCCTAACCAATATATTATGTTAGTATCGAATTCTAACGAGAAAAAGACTGCATTATCTAGATTTCTTGGGCAAAGGCAGCCTCTGTCAAAAATAGTAACACGAAAAGAAGGCATCTGGGGGGTTAAACCTCGGAACAAGGAACAAGGATTCAGTTTTGATCTCTTGATGGACCCGGATATTGCCGTGGTCACTCTGGTTGGCAAGGCTGGTTCTGGAAAAACTTTGTGTGCAGTTGCAGCAGGCTTGAAGCAAATAATGGATAGTAAAAAATCAGGTGACCCTCTCTACAAAAAACTTGTAGTATCCAGACCGGTACAGCCCATGGGAAAAGATATTGGCTTTCTGCCCGGCACCATGGAGGATAAAATGGCTCCTTGGCTAGCTCCTATTCAGGATAATTTAAAGTTTCTTATGGGAGACCAAACCACGCTTGAAATGTATATGGAGAAGGGAATCATTGAGATGGAAGCTCTAACATATATTAGGGGTCGCTCCATCGCCAATGCGTTCATAATTATTGATGAAGCCCAGAACCTCAGCGTTCACGAAATTAAAACTATTTTAACAAGGGTCGGCGAAGGAACAAAAATAGTCTTAACTGGCGACATTGAACAAATTGATAACGTTTATATTGATGAAACTTCAAATGGGCTCGTGCACGCTGTAGAAAAATTTAAAGATTTTGATATTACCGGACATGTGTCACTGCTCAAGGGTGAACGATCAAAAGTCGCAACAATTGCAGCAGATGTACTTTAGCCCTTGACAGTCGTTCAAAAGATGGTTATAATATATCTAATAAGAAAGGAGTGAATTATTATGGAAACGGAAGATATTGCCTACAAAAAAGCTGTTACAAAAGAAAACCCAATGAAAGAATGGTTAATTGATTATGTAGGTGAGAAAGAAGAGCCAGAAAGCAATGAAGTAACTGTTGAGATGATTGTGAGTGCAATGGTTAAGGAATTTCCTGAATTTGTATTCGCATTAGCAGAAGAAAACTTTCTTCGTGGATACGAGCAGGCTTTTACTGATATGCAAGCATCGGCACAAGACATGATGGATAAGCAGCAAGAGCAAGAAAATGGAAAAGAATAATCTTATAAACTTTGTACTTGAATCTGTACAAAAAAATAAGAAAAGTCAGAAAGAATATTCTTTTGGGCTTGGGTACGCCTTTGTAAAAGATCCACTACCAGATAATATTGATTTAAATTATGTGCTAGAAACAATTGAAGAGGTCATACCTCTAGAAATGAGGCACGGTGTTGAGTCGATCATGATAGGAGACTTTGAAGAGTTTCAAGAAAGGAACATTAACGCATTCTTCAAGGACGGCGCTGTTTATGTTACCAATAGTCAAACAGACAACAGTGATATGATCGACGACATCGTTCATGAAATAGCCCACTCAGTCGAGAATTTATATGGTTATGAGATTTATGCGCTGGAGCCTAACATCACTGAAGAGTTTCGTAACAAAAGACTAAAGCTTGAACAACTGTTGCAGCAGCAAAAAGTAGATACCCAAGGATTTGATTTTAGTGATGTTGAATATAATCTAGAGTTTGACGACTACTTATACCAAACAGTGGGTTATCCACTGTTGCAAACATTATCATTAGGGTTGCTCCCTGACGCATACGGTGCTACCTCTATTCGTGAATATTTTGCTTCTGGGTTCGAAGCTTACTTTTTAGGAAATAGGGAATACTTAAGAAAAGTAAGCCCCACTTTATACAAAAAAATTAAGGAGTTATTAAACAATGATTGAAATAGTAAACCAGATAGTAGACAAAGAGAGTGGAAATTTAATTCTTACAGTTTCGCTACCGCACCCTAGAGAGGGTTTTGTAAGATATAGCCCGGAGCAGGTAAATGAACACCTAGACACTCTAAAAATTAAGAGGGGCAAGATAATTAACCCGATAAACCTTTGTAATAAGCCCGGAAATCCCCTCAAATATGAGTTGGTATGCGAGCCACCCGCAAAAAGAAAAACTTCACAAAAACCAAAACAAAAACTTGACAACAAAGCAAAACCTGTTATAATAAAGAAGTAGAATATTAGAAGATCAAAATCTGGAGGGTAATTGAAAACCCATATTTCATATTCTGAGTTAAAAGACTGGAAATATTGTCCTTATTATCACAAACTGACCCGCATCGATGGGATTGCTGGGTTCAAAGGCAATGAATACACAGCCTTTGGAACCGCAATACATTCTGTCTGTGAAAGAAAAATGCTTAAGGAAGAGTTCGATCCTTATGAGTATTTTCTAGCTGAGTTTGATAGCAACTTATCTAAATTAGACGATGATGTGGAAACAAATCAAAAGCTGATTGAAAAGATGTGCACTCAAGGTTCCGGCATTATCCCACACATCGAGTCTGCTGTAAGAGAAAAGTTTGGCAACTTTAAAGTAATCTCTACTGAAGAAAAGCTTATGGCTCCTATTGAGGGCAGTAGCTTTAATTTCAAAGGGTATATTGATCTTGTTGTTCAAACTGATGATGGAAAATATCATGTCATTGATTGGAAGACTTGTTCGTGGGGCTGGGACATGCGAAAGCGAAGCGATCCAATGGTAACTTATCAGTTGACGCTTTATAAGAAATTCTTTTCGATTATACACAATATCGACCCATCTTTGATTGAGACTCATTTTGTTTTGCTAAAGCGCACAGCTAAAAAGAACAACGTTGAGTTTGTAGACGTTAGTAGCGGCAACATTAAAACAAACAACGCAACAAAGTTACTGATGCAGGCAATCAAAAATATTGAAAATGAAAAGGCAATCAAGAATAGGTTGTCGTGTAAAAGTTGTCAGTTCTATAAGACAGAACACTGTAAATAAGGAAATTAAATGAGCGAGAAAAAGAAAATTTTTGTGATCTCTGACCACCCGATGGCACCTTCGGGGGTGGGCTCACAAACAAAATATTTTATTGATGCCCTGCTTGAGACTGGGCGCTATAAGTTTGTATGCCTAGGGGGAGCGATTAAGCACGCAGATTACACTCCCCAAAAGGTAGAAGAGTGGGGAGAAGATTTTATCATCCACCCAGTGGATGGGTATGGTAACGCCCAAATTATTCGTTCTGCGCTAACCATGGAGAAGCCAGATGTAGTTTGGTTTATGACTGACCCAAGGTTCTATGGCTGGCTCTGGGATATGGAAAACGAAATTCGACCAAATTGTCCTATGGTATATTATCATGTCTGGGATAATTTTCCTCCTCCAAAGTTTAATAAGCCTTTTTATGATTCAACAGATACCATAGTGTCTATTTCAAAAGTAACCCGCGATGTAGTTTCTGTGGTTTCTCCCGAAGTAGATAATGTTTATTTACCACACGCAGTAAATTCCGACATCTTCGGCAAGAAGCCAGAAGAGGAAATACATCAGTTTGCATTGGATCATTTTACGGAGCATTACGACAAAGATAGGGTCATTTTCTTTTGGAACAACAGAAATGCCCGACGTAAAATGAGTGGGTCACTTCTGTGGTGGTTTAATGAGTTTGCAGAAGAAGTGGGACCGGAAAAGGTTCAACTTATAATGCACACAGACCCAAGAGATCAAAACGGTCAAGATCTTGAACATATCATTCACCAACTGGGTGCAGACGACGGCAGGATTATTTTATCTTCTCAAAAAGTGCCTCCTGAGATCTTGTCGATGCTATACAACTTATCCGACTGTACAATCAACATTTCAGATGCTGAAGGCTTTGGGCTGGCAACTTTGGAATCTCTTTCGTGCGAAACTCCTATCATAGTTAACCTGACGGGAGGTCTCCAAGAGCAGGTGACCGATGGGGAAAATTGGTTTGGAATTGGTATTGAGCCGAGTTCCAAAGCATTAATTGGCTCTCAAGCGGTTCCTTACATTTATGAAGACAGAATTTCCAGAGAAGACTTTGTTCAGGCTTTACACACAATGTACGCCATGCCAAAGCAGGAGCGCAAAAAGCTTGGATTATTAGGCAGAGAACATGTTCAAAAAAATTACAATTTTGAAAAATTTAATAAATCATGGGTTGAATTAATGGACAAAATTATTGAAGAAAAAGGCTCTTGGGATTCCCGTGTTGGATATAAGCCATGGCACATAAAGGAGATAGCATGAGAAAAAAGATAATCGTTAAAGGACCAGTGCTGTCACAGTCTGGCTATGGTGAGCAATCTAGATTTGCACTTCGAGCGCTCCGCGCTCATGAAGATGAATTCGATATATTTATTCTACCTATTGAGTGGGGGAATACTGGGTGGATCTATGAAGATACCGAGGAAAAACGATGGTTTGATTTTATAATCAATAAGACAAATCATGCTTTGCGTAACAAAGTTCCTTTTGATGCCTCTTTGCAGATCACCATACCAAACGAATGGGAAAAGATCGCCCCAATTAATATAGGCTATACAGCAGGTATTGAAAGTGATAAAATAGACCCAGTTTGGATCGAAAAATCCGCAATAATGGACAAAATCATCGTCGTGTCTAACCATGCTAAGCACGGATTTGATAATACGGCAATCAAAGGCTCTGACAATAACGGTAACCCTATATCTATAAAAAACCAAGTGCCCGTTGAGGTGGTCAATTACTGTTCTCGAAAGTATGACACCGAAGAAGTCGATCTTAATCTAGAATATGATTTTAATTTTCTATGTGTTGCACAATGGGGACCTCGCAAAAATATGATCAATACATTGAAATGGTTTGTAGAGGAGTGCGTTGATCGTGAAGTTGGATTAGTCTTGAAAAGTAATATCCGTAAAAACAATGTTATGGATCGTATCGAGACCGAAAAGAGAATCAAGTCGGTCTTAAATGAATTCCCAGATAGAAAGTGCAAGGTGTACCTGTTGCATGGTGATATGAAGAAAGAAGAGCTTTCGGCACTATATGAACACCCTCAGATTAAGTCTTTGATTACGCTAACTCATGGCGAAGGATTTGGTCTTCCGATCTTCGAAGCGGCTTGTCACGGTCTTCCAATCATTGCCCCTGACTGGGGAGGGCAGTGCGACTTCTTGTACGCGCCCGTAAAAACCGGCAAAAAGACCAAAAACAAAGCACTCTTCTCTAAGGTTGCTTATAAAATTGGTCCAATACAAGAATTCGCCCATTGGAAAGGAGTCTTACACCCTGCATCTAATTGGTGTTACCCAGACCACGGTAGCTTTAAAATGAGATTAAGAGACGTGCAAAAGAACCACACCAAACATCTTAAAAATGCAGTAAAGCTACAAAAACACATTATTAAGGAATTTTCTCCCGACAAGCAATATAAAAAGTTTGCCGATTCCATCCTTGATGTGACGGGAGATGCGTCGACATCAAATGCTGTAAAGGTATTCGGATGAGAGTAGCGTTTGTCTCTGACCTCTTTTTGTCAGACGGAGTGATAGGGGGGGCAGAACTTGTTAACGACTGTTTAATTGAGCGGTTGCGAGCAAGAGAGTACACAGTTCAAGTTTTTCGAAGCCACGAGTTTCATGATACATCCCAGCATGACTTTTTTATTATTTCAAACTTCATTAATATGTCGGAGGAATCTAAAGAAGCATTATTAGAAAAGCCATATATAATTTATGAACACGATCACAAGTATCTAAAGAATAGAAACCCTTCAGTATTCCCAGATTTTAAAGCTCCCCCTCACATGATTGTGAACGAAAAGTTTTACCGCAGCGCTAAGGCAGTATTCTGCCAATCTAAAATTCATGCTGAGGTCGTCAAAAAAAATCTTGCCATCCGAAACGTTGTAAATGTAGGGTGCAGTCTCTGGCACAAGGAGCACCTAGGCACACTTCGCAAACATTGCAATAGCGAGAAAGCTCCCTTGTGTGCAGTTTTAGACTCTAGCAACGTTATCAAGGGCACCGCAGAAGCTGAGCAGTATTGTAAAGAAAACGGTCTAGAATATGGTGTTCTTCCATTTTCTGAATTTGATGAATTTGTCAAAAACATAGCTTCTTATGAAACCTTGGTGTTTTTCCCCAAAACCCTCGAAACTTTTTGTCGAGTGGTGATGGAAGCGCGAATGGTTGGGTGCAAGCTAATCACCAATGATTGGAACGGCTGCACACACGAAGAGTGGTTTCCCGACTATAAGGGCGAAGCGCTCATTGACTTTGTGGAGTCAAAACAAAAAGAGGTTGTCGACAAGGTTTGTCACTTTTTGTCATCGACAGTTACAAATGTGGACCCCGAAGATATCACAGTAATCCTTAATTGTTATCGTCGCCCTTACAACCTTCGGATGCAGATCGACGCCTTACGCTCTCAGACGAAACCGCCCAAGGAGATTTGGCTGTGGGTTAATCAACACCCAGACAACGAGGGCTTTTCTTTTGATTCTCTGGGTCTCGACAAGATTTTCCACAACGATTATAATTGGAAGTTCTATGGTCGCTTCGCTGGCGCTCTCTTGGCAGACACCGAATATGTGGCGATCTTTGACGATGATACAATTCCCGGTTCCAAATGGTTTGAGAACTGCCTCGATACGATGGAAGTGAACGAGGGGATCATGGGCTCAGCAGGCGTCATCCTTGATGACAAATATTATGTCCGTCACGAACGCAGCGGCTGGGCTACGCAGAACCCAGAGACCGCCGAAGTAGACTTAGTTGGGCACGCTTGGTTCTTTAAAAGGGACTGGCTTCAGTACCTGTGGCGAGAAAAGCCACCCACATGGGACAATGGAGAAGATATGCACTTCTCTTACGCCGCTCAAAAGTACGGAGGTATCAAAACATACTGTCCTCCGCATCCCTCCGAAGATCGTGAGTTACACGGATCTATTATGGGCAATGAGCTAGGGATTGATGATAAAGCCACTTCGAATGACAATGAAACTTCACACCAACAATTTTTTAATGAAAGAGACTTTTGTGTTCAAGAAGCTCTTCGAAAGGGCTGGCAAACTGTGCGAGGAGTAAAACTATGATCCTTATGGCTTTCGGGACAAGACCTGAATATATTAAAATTAAACCCTTAATTAATAAAATGCAGGGTAGAATCCCTTTTAAATTACTCTTCACGGGTCAGCACGTTGATTTGTTGGCGAATGTCGAGGACCAAGAGGTTATTAAACTTGAAATTAAAGATGGTCCGAATCGTTTGGATTCCATTGTTTCTTCGATTATGAATCAAGAGCATATCTTTGAAGGGGTTGGTGCCGTTTTGGTTCAAGGAGATACAACTTCTGTTTTTGCTATTGCTCTCGCTGCTTTCCATCGTCGAATTAAAGTGATTCACCTTGAGGCAGGACTAAGAACCTATGATAAACAGAATCCTTATCCAGAAGAAGTGAACAGGCAAGCTGTCTCTCGCATCGCCGATATTCACCTATGTCCTACCCCTGATTCTGCGTTTAACCTCTCTAAGGAGCTTGTGAGGGGGTCTATACACGTCGTTGGAAACACTGTATTAGATAACTTAACACATTTGGCACCTACAAAGGGAAATACAGTAGTAATAACAATGCACCGTAGAGAAAACCACGATAAGATGGATCAATGGTTTGGTGCCATTAACAATATCGCAAGAGAATTTAAAGATCAATACGAGTTTGTTCTCCCTATTCACCCAAACCCAAACGTCAAAAAACACCAAGACTTACTCACCCACGTTAAGGTAGTTGACCCGGTTCCATATGATCAGTTTCTAAGTATGCTCGCGGAATGCTCTTATGTTATTACTGATAGCGGCGGACTCCAAGAAGAGACCTCGTTCCTAGGAAAGCGTTCGATTGTTTGTCGCAAGACAACGGAGCGACCCGAAGGATTGGGAGACTTCTCCAGTCTTTGCGGAGAACCAGAGGGGTTATGTGAAGCATTTAATGAAATGCGCCTCTTACCAAACCCAACAGGAGAATGTCCATATGGGGACGGAAACTCGGCAGAAATAATCGTTAATATTCTTCTGGAGGAATTATGACAAAATATTTTGATAAAGAGTTTGATAAGTTTTTGCAAAAACTTAAAAATAAAGACAATTTTGCATTTGCACGCTTCTCTGATGGAGAGCTTTTTATTTTGCGCAACGAAACAGTAATTCTTGCCGAGAATCATTTTGTTACAGGGCAACGAAAAGGTCAGGGAACATACCCCCCCGAAGAACAAAAAGAATTTATCCCTGAAAAGCACAGCTTCTATCAGGAGAAGTTAGTGGAATGTTTTAAATTTAAGACACCGGAATATTATAAGGGTATTTGTTGCCGCAATGATGTAGGAGAGGAAGCTTTCTTCTGGCAGAAAGGTTTAAACGGGGGAGACGCAGACCTTACTTTTTCAAACCTCTTGATCAACCGTAATTATCGCCGTTTTGTGGATGAGTTAGTTCCCGTTTTGAAAGAGCGCGATATTCTTTATGTGGTCAACGAGTCGGCAAGTTTGGAAGGTTTGCCGTTTGATGTTAAGAAAGACTTTAGAATTGGCAGTAATTGTATGATTGACAACTACGATACAGTCGAGGAAGTAAAACAATACATCCGAGAGAATAAAATTAAAGATCATGTGATCCTGTGCTCGGCGGCAAGCCTAAGCAATTTTATCATTCGAGAATGCTTCGAGGATAACCCAGAGAACACTTTCTTGGACATCGGTAGCTGCTTGAATCCCTATCTAAAACTAGAGGGCTGGAAGCACACTAGGGGATATCTGACACACTACTGGCTCAACAGCGGGAGTCCCTATGGCGAGCAGGTGGATATCTGGTAATGTACAAATTAGAAAAAAACATGAGTGATTACTGGAACTTTATCTTAGAACTTAGAAATGATCCGAGAGTAAAGAAGGGGTTTATTCAACAAGAGCAAATAAGCCGTCAAGAACATTCCATGTACATGCAGGCTTTTGGTGAAAGTTTTTATATTTGCCTTGACAACGCCAATCCAATCGGGTATATTGGAGTTATAAACAAGGATATTCGAATAGCTACACACCCCGACCACCAAGGCAAGGGTGTTGCTAAATTTATGCTTATTGAAATAATGAAAAAGCATCCCGAGGCTTTTGCCAAAGTTAAGATTGAAAATGAGGCAAGCTTAAGGTTGTTTGAAAGTTGTGGATTTAAAAAGAAATACTTTATTTTGGAGAGATGATGCTTCACAACCCTTATAAGATTGTAAAAATGTTTGAAGAAGAAATGGCGCACTACACAGGTGCGCCTTACGCCGTTTCGGTTGATAGCTGTACGAATGCTATTTTTCTGTGCTGCAAATATCTTGGCGTGGAAGAGGTCACAATTCCAAAGCGTACCTATCTTTCAGTCCCTCAATCAATTATTCAGGCAGGCGGTAACGTTAAGTTTGAAGATGCTAAATGGGAGGGGGCATATCAACTCAAGCCTTATCCTGTTTGGGACGCAGCAAAAAGATTAACGGCTAAGATGTACATTCCCGACTCTCACATGTGTTTGTCTTTCCACATCAAGAAGCACCTTAAAATTGGAAAAGGTGGCATGATTTTGACCGCCGACAAGGAACTGGTCGATTGGGTCAGGGAAGCTCGCTATGAGGGTAGAAGCGAAGGGATCAGATATCAGGATGACGATATTGGTTCTATGGGATGGAATATGTATATGACCCCCGAGCAAGCAGCCCGAGGGCTAACACTGATGCAAAACTACCCATCTCATGTTCGTGATATACCCGAGTCCCCTCCTTATCGAGATTTGACTGAGTTTAAGCTTTTTGGGAATAATAAATGAAGACTGCCCTTTGTCTGCATGGATATTTTGGAACGCTAAGTACGGGTGATTTCACCACCGCTGCTGGAGGGTATGAGCACATAAAAGAGCGTGTCTTTTCTAAAGTTGATAGTGTTGATGTTTTTGTGCATTGCTGGCAACCTGAATTTGAAGAGCAGATCGAAAAACTCTACAACCCCAAGCAATCAATCTATGAAGGGCAGATTGATTTTGACAAGGTGTGCAAAGAAAACGGGATCGATCAGGATTATATCGACGAAGGTTTCCCTAGAGAGCAGACATTTTATAAAAATGCAGTAGCATCTAGAATCCTAAGCTTTTACTATTCAAGGTGCCAATCCCTCAAGTTAGCACTTGAGGGAGACTATGATTGGGTTATAACGACAAGATTCGACATAGCCCAGAGAGGAGGACCAGAAGTTAATAAGATCAGGTTTTTCCCTGATTCTGTTCGTGATTACCTTTATACAACTTATTGGGACCAAATGAATCAAGGATATGGCGATATGTGGTTCTACGGAAGCCCCAGCATAATGAAGAAATATTCTAGTATTTATGACCGCGCCCTTGATGATTTTAAGCCACGGTCAGGCTACGAGGCAATGGTTGTTGGGGCGGAGGGTGGTATTCCAGATTCTCAATTTTATAATTGGTATGACACAAAAGATTACCGTCAATTTTCTAATGAACTCATAAAGCCAGAAGAGCAGCGAAGCGAAACACTAATGGCACTGCCTCGTTGGAGATTAAGTGATAGCCACTTATACCACAAGTGGTTTTGTATGCAAAATGAGCTTTATAATAAAACGAGGTGGGTATAGTGTACTCTTTAGTTTTCTATTCACACTCCGAATATTCAGATGCGTGGGGACCGATGTTCGGTCAGACTGATAAGTATTTTGATGATTCGTATAAAAAATATTTGTTTGTAAACAAGGGAGAGTACGATATTCCTAGTGGTTGGACTGCTATCGAGTATGATGATGAACTTCCGTACCAGCAGAGAGTGGTGTCGTGCCTTGAGAAACTGGACAATAAAGAAATAGTTGTATTTCACCATGAAGATATGTTTTTGTTTGATTCGCCCGACTTTGACAAGATGGTGGAAATTGAACAAACAATCGACAGCGAAAAGGCACACTTTATTAAGTTGTGTAAGGCGACCTATCGACCGGAAGAGTTTTATTCACAAATATATGATGAAATTTATTTATCCCCTATTGACATTGTTTTTGCAATTCAGCCAACGATGTGTAAAGTAAAAAATCTATTGAAGATATACAGGCAAACACCCGGTCTAAATATTTGGGAATTCGAAGAAAATTCTAATTTTACTTGCATTGAAAATAATATGATTTGTTGCTTCGTTAATCAGAGGGGCGAAGAGATGGTCGGCTCTTTTCATTGGGAAAGCTTTACATACCCGTACATTTCAACGGCTATTGTAAAGGGCAAATGGAATACGGAAGAATATGCTAGTGAGTTGGCTACAGTTTTTGAGGAATACTCGATTGATCCGAGTATTAGGGGGATAAATACATGAAAGGTAAATTAGTTATATTTGATTTAGATGGAGTTTTGGTGGACGCCTGCGATTGGCACCGCATAGCTCTAAATAGGGCGCTGAAGCAAGCGTGTGATTATGAGATCTCGCCTGAAGACCACTATAGCACTTTTAACGGGATACCTACCCGTGTCAAACTACAAAAGCTGACAGAAATGGGGAAAATAGATGAATTTTCTCACGAATTAGTTTATAAGATGAAGCAGTCGATGACTGTGGAGATTATTGAAGAGAATGCTGTCGTTCGTCCCGAAAAACAAGAAATGATTAAGGCACTAAAAGAATCTGGGGCTGTTGTTGCTTGCTATACAAACAGTATTAGAAAAACAGCTAAATTAATGCTTGAAAAGACGGGCGTATTGGACATGTTTGAGTACGTCCTAACAAACCAAGATGTTTCCAAATCAAAGCCCGACCCAGAGGGTTATCTTTTTTTGATGGAACATTTTGGGTTTAAGCCAGAAGATACATATATCATTGAGGATTCTCCTAAAGGTTTGGCAGCAGCCAATGCTTCTGGGGCTAATGTTATACAAGTAAAGAATCCTGATGAGGTAGATATAAATTTGTTTAAGGAGGAGTTATTATGAAAGTTTTGATACCAATGGCTGGCGAGGGAAGCCGCTTTGCAAAAGAGGGATACACTTTCCCAAAGCCCTTGATCGACGTTCAGGGAAAGCCAATGATTCAAAAGGTTGTTGAGAACCTTGATTTTGACTGTGAATACGTTTTTTTGGTTCGAAAGAAGCATGTTGAGCAATACACTGGACTTATTGATACGCTTGATCGCATTACGAATGGCAAGTTTCAATATGTTGAGGTTGACGGACTAACAGAGGGTGCCGCGTGTACTGCCCTGCTAGCAGAGAAATATATTGACAACGATGAAGATCTTCTAATCGCTAACTCTGATCAATACATCGAGTATGAGCCTGAGAACTTTCATATGCTCAAGAATCTTACGGATGTCGATTCTGCTGTATTTACATTTAATGCTGTTCACCCTAAGTGGTCTTTTGTAAAAACAAATTCGCGAGGCTTTGTTACCGAGGTAGCAGAAAAGAAGCCGATCTCTAATATTGCTACTTGTGGCATCTATTGGTATCGAAAAGGGTCTGATTTTGTAAAGTACGCGAAAGAAATGATCGACAAGGATATCAGAGTCAACAACGAGTTTTATATTGCTCCAGTTTATAATGAACTGATCAATGACGGGAAAACGCTCATACCTTTCTATGTTCATCAGATGTGGGGAATCGGAACACCCGAAGATTTGAAGTATTTCTTGGAAAATAAAAAGTGAAAAAACTTTCTTTTTCAACACAGATAAAAGTGCTTGCAATCGGGGGAATGACTCAGGCAGGAAGCACCCTTTGTTTTAACATATGTCGTCTTCTGTGCGAGAAAGCAGGAGAATTTGTGGGCGTAATAGGGCAAGAAAAACAAGAGTTTGTGTATATTTTTGACAATCCCAATCACTCTGCGGCTCGAATTATATGCAAGCAGCATAACTTAGATTATGACTCTCCGTGGAGAAGCCCTTTTCAGTCTTTTAAAAAAGGGGCTCCAGCGAAAATGGTTTTAGCCCCCATTGGCGACCTGCGGGATACGCTTGTCGAATTTCAAGCCGTTAATGTAATAAGGGATATTAGAGACTGCGTAGCGTCTTATATTAGGAAAAAGGAATATAAGGTTACTGGAGAAGAGTTTTTTCAATATCTTCAAGATAATTATCGTTATTCAAAACATTGGGAGGCGATAGCAGATTTTGTTTGGATCTACGAGGCTTATAAGGGCGACCCTGTTCGGGTCATTGGTGAATTGGCAATATTGCTAGAATTAGAGTTGACACATGAGCAAGTTTTGCAAGTTCACCAAGAAGCAGAGAGCCTTCACACCAAATTGGTGCCCAACGATTTTACATCTAGTCTTTATTGTGCGACAAAAATGGACCTTAGTCAACAGACTAATGGTGGCAAAATAGGAGATTATCATAATACGCTGACTGAAAAACAAATAAATCTCATAGAGGAAGTATACGAACATTGGCTCTATTCCCACAGGTATATTCCTTGGACAGTGGAATGATCTACATTGCTCACCGAGGAAACTTAGACGGTCCAAATCCAGATAAAGAAAATCATCCAGATTATGTCCACGCAGCAGTGCAACAGGGGTATGCGGCTGAAGTAGATCTTTGGCGCGTCGAAGATAACTTCTTTCTAGGGCACGATTCCCCACAATATCGCATTAATGAAAAATATTTGGACCTGCTAGCATCCAGTGGCGTCTTGTGGACTCATATAAAAAACATAGAAGCGTTCGATTATCTTGTTAACCATAACAAACAACAATGGAACTTCTTTTGGCACCAAGAGGACGACTACGCATTGACGAGTCTCGGGCACATTTGGGCATATCCGGGGAAAAAACTGACAAATAATGCAATTTGTGTGTTGCCAGAACATACAAAACGTGCTATATTAGAAATATCAAAGTGCAAAGGTGTTTGCACCGACTACGTTTATAAGTTCGAGAAAGAGTTAAATGAATTCCAACAACAGTGATATCTCGCCTCCAATCAAGTATGTGTCCAAGGGATGGGGCTTTGAAAAGTGGATTGTCAATTGTGAAGAATATTGCGGGAAGCTACTTTATTTTGTTAAAGGAAAGAAGTGCTCATGGCATTATCATGAGCTAAAAGATGAAGTATTTTACATCCACTCAGGCAAAGTAATAGTTAAATATTCGACAAGCGATGAGATAAGCAGGGCTTCGGAAAGAACTCTTGGACCGGGAGAGAACTTTCATGTATTCCGTGGGCTTCGGCATCAGGTTATAGCACTTGAGGATACACAGTTGTATGAGTTTTCTACTCAACATTTTGATTCTGACAGCCATAGAATATTGAAGGGAGATTAAATGAAGCTTGTAGTTATTACAGGTTGCCTTGGCTTCATCGGGATGCACGTTACAAGAGCCTGCCTCGAAAGGGGCTGGCGAGTTTATGGCATTGACAAGCGTACTTACGCAGCAAACGGCATCGAGGATCTTTCTGATTTGTGCGAGGGCGTTGACTTATCAAAGTTTACCTTTGTAGAGGGGGATATTTGCGAACTAAAAGACATTCCAAGTTGCGACTATATAATTAATATTGCTGCCGAAACTCATGTTGGAAACAGCATCATTGACAGCACTGACTTTATTCATAGCAATGTAACTGGTGTTAAAAACCTTTTAGATATTATCCGACGTAAGCCAAGCAATGTTACTCGCAAACCAATTTTCTTCCACTTCAGTACAGATGAGGTCTACGGTGATATCGTCGAAGGCTCGCACACGGAAACATCCCCCCTTTCGCCTAGTAATCCATATTCTGCATCAAAGGCAGCGGCAGACATGCTTATAAAGGCTTGGGCACGAACATATGGAATAGACTATTTAATCTTGCGCCCTACCAACAACTATGGCACTTATCAATATCCAGAAAAGCTAATTCCTCTAGTTGTTAAGCTTATGCAGCAAGGAAGAAAAATTCGTTTACACAACAAGGGCGACCCATATCGAAATTGGCTACATGCAGGAGATACAGCACAGGCTGTAACAAAGATAATTGAATCGGGTGCTGTAAATGAAATTTTTAACGTTGCAGGGGGCTTTGAACAAAAGAATTATGATACTGTCTGTAAGATAGTTAATTCATACTATAGTGGCAGCTATGATCTGGAATATCTAGGCTGTCAAGAATTACTTGACTTTTCTTATAAAAGGGAAGGTCAAGATGTGAGGTACTCGGTTGATGATTCTAAGCTACGCAGCTTGGGGTGGAAACCAGAAAAAAAGTTTGATCAAGAGATTGATCACATAGTTGAACATTACATAAACCATTTTAGATGGTAAGGAGAAAAAATGAGTAATTTAGTAACCGATATGAAGCTTTCTACGCAAGCACTGGGGGCTCTGATGATGGCGCTGCAAAAGTCATTATTAGAACAGAGTGATATTGTTCCTGTGCTTGAGGATTTTGACTTTATTCTTAAGGACGGAAACCTATTTGTAAAAAACCCTCCTCTGGTCAAGTTTGATGCAGATGGCTCGTGGGTAGGGGAAGCTACCGAAAACGAAGAGGTGTAAGTAGATGCCTAGGTATGCTTATCGGTGCGTAAGTTGTATGCAGCAATTTAATGCATTTCATGGGTTTAGCGAAAGACCCAGATGCCCTCAGTGTTCCTCGCCTATATGTGAGAGGATCCCGTCTGTTGGGTTTAGTGTATCTGGAGTCAGTAAGGAAAAACAACGCGAGAAAGTTGGACAAAAAGTGGAAGAATTTATTGAAAAGTCTAAAGACGAATTGAAGCAACAAAAAGAAGAATTAGGAGACAAAAGATGACGTGGATGTTGATTATGAGCATTGCCTTGACTATATCAGTGGCGTTAAATCTGTTTGTTGTTTGGTACTGTGTAAAATTACTCAGAGAGCTTTTGAGTGTATCAGGTTCTTTAGAAGATTTATTTTCGGAAATCTCCTTGTTTTCACAACACTTGGAGAAAGTTTATGAATTAGAAACTTTTTATGGCGACACAACTTTGGATAATTTACTTTCTCATGCTCGTGCGCTTGTTAAGGAGTTTGAAAGATACGAAGTGTTATTTTCTCTTCGTGAAGCACCACCAATAGAGGAAGAAGATTTTGACGAAAATAATGAAAAGGCGTAGGCGTAGATCGAAAACCGGAAGGCAATATTTTACGCAAGTTCACGAAGACGCCATTGTGAGCTTTGTAGCTTCTACGGATCCCAAAGAGCGTACTGAATTATATGAGGAATACATCCAGCCAGCTTTTGATGAAATGGTTGATAAGATTGTTTTTACTTACAAATTTACAACACTTCCAAACATAGATGATCTAAGGGATGAGTGTAAAATTTGGTTGACGACCATCTTGCACAAGTACGACCAAAGTAAGGGATCAAAAGCATTTTCTTATTTTAGCGTAATAACAAAGAATTGGTTTATTCATCAGGTTAAGAAAACTTCTAAACAAAGATCTCGCGAAGTAGAATATGATACAATGGCGAGCGAAGTCAAGCTTAAATATATGGCTACCTACAATGATTATCACGATGTCCGTGAAAATGAAGAGTTCTGGGGTTCTTTATGGCAAGAAATTGATACATGGGATGCCCCCAACCTGAAGCCAAACGAAAAGAAAGTATTAGAGGCTATTAGAATCCTTTTAAGTAGCAGTGATAATATAGAAATTTTTAACAAGAAAGCTATTTATCTGTATATGAGAGAAATAACCGGCTTGAATACCAAGCAGATTGTAAATAATTTAAATAAGATGCGTATAAAATACCGCGCTTTTAAAGTAAAGTGGGACGAGGGAAAAGACCTGTGAAAGATATAGATGCATACCTTGAATTAGCCATAGACAACCTCCAAAATGATAGGGAAATTACCAGAGAACTTTTGGATGATGTAATTAGGTATATGAGCAAAGATGAGACGCGCCATAGGGAAGTGGGTATGACAGCGGCTAAATACGTTGAAACGTTACAGCGGTCAAACGAACAGCTTGTAAAGATATCAGCGCTCTTACAGAAGAAAGAATCAGCAGGGACTTCTCTGTCTGAGTTTGATAAGGGTGAGTTGTTTGATATCATTAAGGAGGGAAAAGCTAATGGCGGGGCTTCCAACTGATCCGATAAAAAGACCCGTAGTGGGTGCCCTCAACAATGACACTTCCAATGAATTTGGCGGTATCACAACAGATGACACCCTAAACTCCACCTATGCCCTGAACAATACGGTGATGAGTCACCTAACCTCGCAGAACTCTCTTAATAATATTAGTTACCCTCGCCGCGCCTTCTGCGTCTATGCGGAAACCTACGAAGCAGATCCAGATAACAGTTTCTTGCCGTTTTGGAATCGTGACACGTCGTTTTTAGGCTTTAACTCCGAGACCATTAGGGTGAAAGCCTACGATGATTTGTTAGATGCAGGCATTGTAATGCCCAATATAGCGGTGTCCCCGAATGAATGGACGGCACACGACTGGGCAAACTTTAACATGATGCCTTGGTTTTATTCTACAAATGCAGTGTCCTCTGTGCCTGCACCGGGCGATATAGTTATTGTAGACTACACAGATAGAGAGAATAATATGGGCGGCATCTACCTACACCCTGAAAATTCTCCCTCCATAATGGCTACCGTTCTGCCCAACGGACTAGCTCCAGCGAGGGCAGCCGTAAATGCAGCCACTGCGCTGTTCCAGAGCCTTTTTTCTTCGGACCCCGGTCTAGCCCCTACTCAGACTCCTGCCTTTACTTCTGTAGCAGATTTATGTGACGGTCCGGTCATGGAAAGAGGATCAAAATTTGGCGGCGGGGAAGTCGAGACGGTTGTTATAGACGGCTGCCCAGTTGCAAAAGATGTGTCTGGATATTATATGACAATGAAGAATGCTGCCTCCCTCGATGGAGTTACATTGAGAATAAACTCTGCATTTAGGGGCAGCGATAATGCAATTATCCCTGAAGAGTGCGGAGGGGGCACCAAGAAGGGGCAAGCACAATTAAATGCTGATAATTGTGCTCAGAACCCGAGAAAATGTGACCCTGCTACTGCTGCGGATGGAAGGTCTCGTCATCAAAACGGCATCGCTTTTGATATGCAAACTGGTATGCCAAAGGATAAGTATACCCCACGCCCAGATGCCATGACTTCAACATATAAGTGGCTGTCCTTTAACGCACATATATATGGTTTTTATAGAGCCGTCACGAGCGAGCGGTGGCATTGGGAATATTGGGGCACCGCTAAAACCCAATTTTCTATGGTGCCAAAAGATCACCCCACATGGGACAACCTGTGGACAACCGAAGAAGGTATGCTTGTATTGTCGGGTGCGAACCCCAACACTACGCCATCACCTCCTGTAGACGCGGAGACTATCCCGGCATGAGCTTTGGAAAGAAAAAAAATGTAAAGAATATAAAAGAGTTGCCTCCTGAAGCTCAGGAAGCAATCGACAATGGTCCCCAGTCGTCTGGTGCCATGCAAATGGGGCTTAACAACTCTAACATACCAGAGCCTGTTCCGTTTCTTGACCAAGCTGAGTGTGAGGTTATTTATAAAAATAACAACAACGCTTGGATAGTATTAGGCAGAGACCGTCCCGGACCAAAGACTTCTGGGTATGGTGGGCAAGGAGCCACACAAGCAGGGTCTATCGATCTTGTAGCTGGCAGAATGGGGGCGACAAAAGATGGTCCCAAATCTAACATTTATACGCAGCCAAACTTTGCTGGCGATGCTGCTAGAATATATATTAGCCAAAAGACAGACATAGACGCAAACTTTAGTTTGGTTGCTGGGAAAGTAGGTCTTTCGGTGGCAAGGTCAGGTATCGGCATCAAAGCAGATGCTGTCAGGGTGATAGGAAGAGAAGGGATTAAGCTTGTTACAGGCACCGTGCCTAGAGAATTAAACTCGTCAGGAGAAAAGGTTAAAACTACTTATGGTATTGATCTTATAGCAGGAAACGATGATGAGACAACAGAGCTTGAGCCGATGGTAAAGGGAACTTCTCTTGTAAATGCGATGAGGGATATGAGTGGAAGAATTGACGAACTTAATGGCTTATACAACACATTGGTTCTCGTCTTGATATCTCATGTCCACCCCCCCTTTATGGTCCCTTCCCCTAACCTTGCAATAATGGGGCTGCTCCAAGCATCCATACCATCATTTGGACATAAGTTAAAAATCATGGCAGATCAAGTAAACAATCTAGAGCCGTTTGGCGGTGGCTGGCTGCTTAGCCGCTATAATAGGGTGAATTAAGATGTCGGGACCGTTTACTAGTAGTGTTTATGGTACTGGAGACGTGCTGCCGTCACCCGACGACCTCGCTGCGGCACAATCAGCACGCGATCAAATATATGACGAGGTAATGAAAATTAACCTTGCCACGGCAGAATTGAGAACCGCTACGGGCGGCGGGACA
>TARA_R110000796_G_scaffold1052_2_pt1 | contig 19687 bp, 17 predicted proteins | sample TARA_R110000796 | Tara Oceans TARA_R110000796 (sample SAMEA4397815) | marine metagenome | biome: Polar Biome; feature: [SRF] surface water layer (ENVO:00010504); material: water (ENVO:00002006), including particulate matter (ENVO:01000060) such as... | depth 5 m
GACAAAATCACCATTTATAACTCATTAAAAATTAAATATAAATCGAACTCACGTTATTATACATTTTCAGGAACTTCATATCCTTCCCTATAATCCCGTCTCAACATTCTATCCGCTTCAGCATCATTTACGAACGACTCGGATTTAGGATTGAATGTAAGCACACGATCCAATCGGTATGCAATGTTACCCAAATGTGCCAAGCCAGAAGAAAGGTGTGCAGTTTCCACAGGTCCGTTCAAGATAGTTTTATCGCGCTTGCGCACGGCCTCTATAAAATTGGCAAAATGTCCGTCCGTTCCGCCATCACCGCGGTCCATTCCGGTTCCTGATTCACCACCATCCTCACCAGATTTCCCTGGAGTCCTGTCCTGTCCTAAATATGTTTTATACTTGTCATAGCCGTCTACTACCAATATTCCCTTATCGCCATAAAAAATATTACCTACAGTGGCGCCTTCTTCGGTGTTGGTACACCATGGGCGAACTTCAAACTGTATAATCTTTCTTTCTTCAGGGTAGTTGTATACGGAAGTTAGCACTTCCGGTACTTCCTTACAATCGTCCCAAAGGTACTTACCGCCCATGGAGGTAATCTTTGTAGGAAGCCCTACATCCAATCCCCACATACAAAGATCGGTTTCATGAATACCTTGGTTTCCAACATCCCCATTGCCATAATCCCAATGCCAGTGCCAGTTATAGTGCACCAAATTTCTGGTAAATGGCCGTTTTGGGGCTGGTCCCGTCCACAGATCATAGTCTATTCCTGCTGGAACGGGAGAGAAACCTTGGTCCCCGATATCACCTCTCCAACGAAAAACAATACCTCTGGCCATATAAACCCTTCCTATATATCCGTCCCGCATTAAATTAATGGCTTCGTTTACGGCAGGGGAACTCCTTAACTGAACCCCGTGCTGTACAATCCGGTCATATTTTGCAGCTGCTTCTACCATTTTACGGCCTTCCCAAATGTTGTGGGAGCCCGGTTTTTCCACATAGACGTCCTTCCCGGCCTGGCAGGCCCATATTACCGAAAGGGCATGCCAATGGTTTGGAGATGCAATACTTACTACGTCTATATCCTTATTATCAATAACCCTACGAAGATCCTGCTCCAGGGCAACATCTTTATTGTAGGTCTCCTTAAAGGATTTTTGGCGCTCGCGCAATAGGTTCATGTCCGGATCGCACAAGTGTGTAATCTGAACATTCTTTTGTACCATAAGACTTTTAATATGGCTTTTTCCACGGCCATTGACGCCCAGAACTGCCGCATTGATACGGTCGTTGGCCCCAAAAACAGTGGATGAGATTATGGTAGGTGCCGCAATAACGGCAGAACTTGCCACGGCCGTTCTTTTAATAAATGATCTTCTCGTAGATTTCATTTGCAATTATATTTACGTTAACTATTAATTTTATTGACTTTATACAACGTCCCAACCTTGAATTCAAAACCGTTTAGTGCTTTAAGCAACCAACTGCCCACTAGTTATTTTGGCGTAGGAGACCAACCTTTACAATTCATGTAAAAGACACCTTGTCCCCTTTTGCAATGAAAGTTAGCATTATTTTTTTATTCGTTAACGTTAACAGGGGTAGATTTTTGTTAATTTTTCAACTTTAGTTGTTGTTTACAACATATATCATACTTTTTTTGGATTAATTTCATTTATCCATCACCTGTCCCTATCCAAATTATAGGTCACGACAAGTGCAGGGCTATCTTCAAACCAAAAAATTGAGCCCTCAACTAGTGTATCCGGTCTTGCCTAGGAGCATCTATAATTGGCGGTTATGGACCAAGAAAATGGACCCATTATCAATAATAAATATGGGAATAAAAGGTATTAAACCTCAGGGCAAGCTTGTCTGTATCCTATGGTTAAAACAAAGGCAGGCCCTGAACCCAATAATAGGAATCGACCCAAGGGCCGAGGTATTGAAACTAGATCCCGCCGAAAAAGGCGGGATTAGTTCAACTTACAATTTTCAGTGCGTCTTACTGACTTCTCAAAATTGAGTTTCACTAATAAAGCCAAACGACCAATATAAATGTTATTCCAAACGATAAAAAAACAACCCTATAACCACTGAAAATCAACCCTTAAAATTTTCTTATTTAGATTTAATATAAATAATTTGCTCAATTCAAATCTTAAAGATATTTTTGTCGCCGAACAATTATTTATTATTAGTCTAAATAAGAATAGATGAAAAACCAACTAACATTACTACTTCTCCTTTGCCTAAATTCCTTGGCATTTTCACAAAAGGCAACCGTTAGCGGAACCATAAAGGACAACACAGAAACGCCTCTATTTGGGGTGAATATCGTAATAAATAATTCCCAAATTGGGACGCAGAGCGATGAAAAAGGTCACTTTATAATCGCCAATCTTGACGAAGGTGCACATACCCTGTCCATTTCCTATCTTGGGTTTAGAACCAGGGACATCCCATTTTCTGTTAGCAAGGGAAAAACGCTTGATCTTGGGGACTTGATCTTATACGAAGGTAACGAAATACTCACCGAAGTAATCGTTGAAGGGGAGCGCATCAATAAATTTTCAAGAAAGAAAACGGCCTATGTATCCAAACTCCCCTTAAAGGACATTGAGAACACACAGGTTTACAATACAATTACCACCGATCTTTTGGAATCGCAAATAGTGACCAACTTTGACGATGCCCTAAAAAATGCCGCCGGAGTGGAAAACCTATGGACCTCCACAGGTAGGGGCGGTGATGGGGCCGGATACTATTCCATGCGCGGATTCTCTGTGCAACCGCAATTGGTCAACGGCTTGCCCGGTTTAACCAACGGTACCATAAATCCGGCAAACATTGAACGGATAGAAGTCTTAAAAGGACCATCCGCAACATTGTTCGGGAATGCCGTTAGCTCCTATGGCGGTCTCATAAATGTGGTAACCAAAAAACCCTATGCAGGCAGCGGGGGAGAACTTTCCTTTACCTCCGGCACCTACGGACTAAACCAGATTACCGGAGATTTCAATACGGCACTCAACAAAAATGAAAACCTATATTTTAGGCTCAACACCTCTTATTCTACAGAACAGAGTTTTCAGGATGCCGGCTTTAGAAAATCCTTTTTCGTAGCCCCTTCCCTATCCTACAAGGTAAATAACAAACTATCCTTCTCCTTCTATGGCGAAATTACACAGGCGGAACAGACCAATCCTACCTTTTTGTTCCTTAACAGAGGTGCCCCAACGGAAGCCCAAAATCTTGGGGAACTGGGTTACAACAACAAACTGTCCTTCACCAGCAATGACCTTACCCTGGAAAATCCGACCCAGAACTACAGGATAGAAATGGACTATAAATTATCGGACACTTGGCAATCCCAGACTTTGCTTTCAAAAAGTTCCACTTCCACAAAAGGCTACTATTCCTATCTGTACGACTATGGTATCTTAGGGAAGGATACCTTTACAAGGTTCATCAACAAACAAAATGCCAATACCCAAACCACGGATATCCAGCAAAATTTTATTGGCGATTTCAAAATTGCCTCCCTCAGGAACCGAGTGGTAATTGGTTTGGATTATTTCAATGCTACGGAAACCAACAATAGTACCGGCTATGCCTTCTATGGAAATGTAACTCCCGAAGGCGGCTCCAATGGGGACAATCCTTTTACCGCTGATGTGGAAACCGACTCCTATGCCCTCTCCACGGCAGCAGTAGATGCCGTTTTGGCCTCACAGGCCGTAGGGAACATTAAATCCAAATATCACATTTATAGTCTCTATGCTTCGGATGTACTAAATCTTACCAATAAGATATCGGCAATGCTGGGCCTTCGCGTAGATCGCTTTGATAACGAAGGTAATTTGGCCAATACGGATGACGATTATGACCAAACCACCTTGTCCCCTAAGTTTGGATTACTATACCAGCCCCTATTGGATCAACTTTCTATCTTCGCCAATTACCAAAACGGTTTCACCAACGTTGCCCCCCAATTGGTAGGAGATCCGGATGCGGGACCGCAGACTCTGGAAACCTTTGATCCTGAACAGGCCAATCAATTGGAGTTTGGGATTAAGACCAATCTCTTCAATAATAGATTAAACGCAACCATTAGCTACTACGACATAAAGGTGAAGGACCGTGTAATTACCGACCCCTCATCGCCCTTTAACAAAATTCAGGGAGGAGAAGTGGAAAGTTCAGGTTTTGAAATTGAAATCAATGCCAACCCTGTTAAAGGTTTGAACCTACGGGCCGGCTTTAGCAATAACGATAGCGAAACCACCAAATCTGACAATACCGAAATTTTGAATCGCAGACCCTTGGAGGCCGGTCCCGAAACGCAATATAATTTTTGGGCGAACTATGAATTGCAGGAGGGTATGTTGGACGGTTTTGGAATGGGGCTAGGGTTTAATGGGGCAAGTGAGCGCTTTGCCATAAACTATGCCTCCACAGGAGAATTTATCCTACCCAGCTATACCATTGCCAATGCCTCACTTTATTACCAAGCCAACAAATATCGCATTGGCCTAAAGCTGAATAATGCCTTTAACAAAGAATATTACAAAGGCTGGACCACGATAAACCCACAGGCACCTAGGGTGCTATTGGCCAATTTCACCTATAAGTTTTAAGCAAAAAATATAGATTTTCAACATCGTACAAATGAACCTCAGAAAAATTATCTTCGAACTTCATAAAATTTTAGGACTTACCACTGGTATCGTCGTGTTTATTGTAGCGATTACCGGCTGTTGCTGGGCCTTTAGGGATGAGATTGAAAGTCTATATGACGACTATAAAAAGGTAAGCCCCCAAAACAAGCCTATTCTTACCCCTACTGAGGCCAAAATGTACGCTATGGAAGTTTTCCCCAATAACCATGTACACGGTACCCTATTTAAAAAAGCGGATGATGCCATTGAGGTAATTTTTTACGACCCCGAACCAGAATTTTACCAAAGCGTTTTTTTAAACCCCTATACTGGTAAGGTGATACAGGTAGATGATCATTTATCCGGGTTTTTTGCATTTATCTTAAAAGGCCATATGCGCCTATGGTTGCCAAAAGAAATTGGGGAACAAGTGGTAGGTGCATCCATCCTCATTTTTATGGTGATAATCCTTTCCGGTATCTTTCTGTGGATACCAAAAAAACGTAAAAACCTTAAACAACGCTTACGGTTCAACTGGAAGGATACTACACGCTGGAAACGCAAAAACTTTGATCTTCATACCGTTATTGGTTTTTATATCTGTTCCCTAGCGCTGATCCTGGCCTTTACAGGCTCAGTAATGTCCTATAATTGGATGAAGTATGTATTGTATAAATCTTTGGGAGGGGACAAGCAAGCTGCATTTATTGTTCCGGAAAATATTGGTACAGCCAATATAAACAAGGAGGTAAAACCCATGGATCTATTAATTCCGAAACTATGGGCGGCATCGCCCAATGCAGAAAGTTTTGAACTGCATTACCCCAAATCAGAGGACGAAAGTATATACGTGGAAGTTTCCAATAGCTCTGGATTATATTACGATTCCGACTTTCGTTTTTTTGACCAACATACCCTGGAGGAAATAGAGACTCCCGGTATATATGGCAAATACGAAGATGCCAAGGTAGCGGACAAAATACTTCGTATGAACTACGATATCCATATTGGGGCCATAGGGGGCATTGCCGGAAAAATAATTGCCTTTTTGGTGAGCCTGCTTACCGCCAGTCTGCCCGTTACCGGTATTTTGCTTTGGTATGGTAGGACCTATAAAAAGAAAAAAGGTTTGGTGAAAATTGAAGCTTGAAGGAGTCAAAAAAAATTGTAACTTAAAACCTTAATACTTCCCCCAATTTTATAACCCAGTTGTAACAATTATAATAATTGTATGGATATTGATTAGATACAATTGTTATTAGTATTAGCGGTATCAATGAAAAAAACCATATTCACAATACTAATCATATGTATTGGATTCTCATTCAAATCAGACCCGTATCCCAATTCTCAGAAAATTGAAAATCTCAAAACTTTTGCAAAGGTATATGGATATGTAAAATATTTTCATCCAAGTGATGAAGCCTCTGAAATAAACTGGAACAAATTTGCCACTTATGGAGCATCAAAAGTATGGCCATGTAACTCTAGTGAAGAATTAATTCAGCAATTACAGGATATTTTCGAGCCAATAGCCCCATCGATAAAGTTTTCAACTGAAAAATTGAATGTGTACGATATTTCAAAAATATCGCCCCCAGGAGCAGATAATTATAAGTTGACTTACTGGCAGCACAGGGGTATAGGTGTAGGAATGAATACATACTCCCAAAGCCCGTACAAAAGTGTCCGCGTAAATAGTTTGATTCAAAAAGAAACACCTAAAAACTATGGCATCCTAACCAATATTAAAAAAGTAGATTATTATAATGAGAAAAAAATACGCTTTAAAATATATGCCAAACTAAAGGAGCCTTCCAATACATCTGCCTATATAAGATTGGCACTGGTCAACACAGATGGAACTACCATTTTAAAAAAAGAAGCTGTTAATTCCAGCGAATGGCACTCCTATTTAATTGAAACCGAAACCAAGGAAATAACGGAGGCTATTGAAGTTGGGGCAGCCTTGAAAGGCGATTCATATTTATTGTTGGATGATGCAGAACTTTCTTTTTGTAACGGAAATAAATGGGAAATTATGCCTTTAGATAACGCAGATTTTGAACAAGACACGATAATTAAAGTGCCAGAAGTAAACCAATGGTCACATAGGGGCGACGGATATGTTTCAGAAATCACCAAAGAGGAGAGCTACCATGGACAAAGTGCCGCTAAGCTTTTCCAAAATTTAAATAGTGAACCGGAGTTTGGGGAAAAATTATTTGAAACAGCCCCAGAATTTGGTGAGGTTATAAATGAAGAAATTGGACAATCCATCTTTTGTCAACTTCCGATTGTATTATATTCAAATGAGAAAGGAACTTACCCTAAGTCAATCTCCTCTAAATTTCAAGGTCTTCTCCAGGAAATAAACGAGATGCCTAACCAAGACCATTTACTGGACATAAGCTTAGGCAACATAGTTAATACTTTTAATGTATTTCAACACTTCTACCCTTATCAGGATGTGGTTAAAGTGGATTGGGACAAAGAACTATCCACAGCCTTATCGAGAAGTTTTATAGACAAATCCAGAGATGACCATTATATCACTCTAGAAAAATTCACGGCTCCTCTTAAGGATGGGCATATTTTTGTCCGGTATTCGGGGATAAGTGAAATATATGCTCCGAGAATAACATGGGAATGGATAGAGAATAAATTGGTAATAACCGCTGTCCTAGATAATAAAATACCATTAAAAATCGGCGATGTGGTGACCCATGTGGATGGGATAGCTTCAAGCGATTATTTTCAAGAGATATATTCCCGAATTTCAGCTGGTAATAAGGGTTGGTTAGAGTTCAGGGGCAAAAGAAAAAGTCTGCTGGGAGAATTTGAAGAGATTATGACCATCCAGGTGGATGAAAAGGAAATTACTCTGAATCGGTCTTCTGTGGCATATAATGAAGGTCCTCGTCAATCGACATACGAAAAACTTAATGACGAATCATATTACATTAATATTAGTAGAATAGAGATGGACGAAATTACAGAGCTACTTCCTGACTTGGCCAAGGCCAAAGCCATAATATGTGATTTAAGAGGTTATCCCAACAAGAACCATATGTTCATCTCCCATCTCCTTAAGAAAAAGGACACTTCCAATTCTTGGATGCAAATTCCTAAGATCATCTATCCCAATCAAAAAAATATAGTGGACTTTGAAAAATATTCTTGGAACTTACCAAGTAAGGAACCTTATTTGGGAGACAAACAGATTGTTTTTATAACTGATGGGAGTGCAATTAGTTATGCCGAAAGTTATATGGGTTTTATAGAGGGATATGACCTGGCTACGATAATTGGCCAACCTACCGCCGGCACCAATGGAAATACAAACTCCTTTGAATTAGAGGGAGGATTCAGTATCACTTGGACAGGAATGAAGGTACTGAAACATGATGGGTCACAACATCATGGTGTTGGTATTATACCAGATATTTATATAGAAAAAACCATTGCAGGTATAAAGGAAGGTAGGGATGAATTTCTCGAAAAAGCTATTGAACTTATTAAATAAAACTAGCATCCAACAAGGGACAAAAAGAAATATTCTAATTACACGCAATAGATACAGTGAAGAATATCCTTGCCTCTTTATAAGTTGTGTTTAGCTAATCAAAAATATCGGCCTTAAACCTTTAGTATTTAAAATACCTCTGATGTTTCTCAACTTTTATGATGCAGAGATCAGAAGCCTAAGCCAAGGGCAATTACCACCTAACTATTATCTCAAAACCTATATATTCTTTATATTGAAAAAAATTGTATTTTAACTTCGGTTAAATACCTGATGCACAAAAGCCTATAGGGTATTTTCACTAATTTATTTAAGGGATATTGTTTATCCCAATGTTGACTTAAATATTTAGGAAATTATATGAAATTGAGTCTTAAATTCCTTCCCCTAAAAGATTTGTTCTATTCCATTTTTCCAACAGTAGGCACCTATGGCGGCTATATACAGGGAATAGCGCCTACCTTATTTCCCAATATATGGATTGCCGTGGGCATAGGGCTCCTAGCCTCAGTGATTCTGGCTGTTGTGTTTTACAAGGAAAATGTAAAAGCCTATAAAAAGTCATTGGCCGAAATACTTGCCACGGGCTATTTTATGAATTTTACCGGCCGCTTTGGAAAACTTCTTAAAACCAAAACCCCTATTCATTTTTCTTTTCAGGACGATAAAATAAGGACCTTTACTGCAAATCAAATTACCGTTGAAGTAGGAATGCCGACCAGCCTCAAATCATTGACCGAATATGCAGAGATGGTTGAAAATAAATATGAAATTGTCTATGTGCGTGAAGCCACCTACAGTGAGCCTTTTTGGTTACGGGCACAATTGGACGACAATAGACTAATTATCCATGAATTCCCAAGAACCTTATTCTCCCTCTCCAGGTATTTAAAAGATGATTTTTTAGATCAGCAGCTGGCAGAAAAAAATTCCAAAAAAATATATGCGTTCTTCCAGGATAAGATCGATCAATTAAGAATTGAATATTCCAGTGAAATTTCAAATGACAAATTGAAGTTTATCACGGTATAAGTATATTTATAGTTAGGTAATATGCCACGGGCAATAAATGGCCATTATACCCTACGATTGCCAGAAAAATAAATAAGTAGCATAGAATCAAATGTCGAAGATTGATCGGCCCAATATAAATAGCTTTGGGAATGAAAAAAAAGGAGAATGATATAAGACCCATTATTTTAGAAGCCGGGGAAGGCAGAACTTACCGCTGTGGTAACATGACGGCCATTTTTAAGGCGGATGAACAGGAAACCGATGAAAAATACAGTGTCTCAGAATGGTGGTTGGAGCCCAATTCCATGGGTCCCGGGGCTCACCAGCACCAGGACAATGACGAAGTATTTTACGTTCTGGAGGGATGCTGTTCCTTTTTAATAGGGGATCAATGGACCGAGGCCGATAAGGAACCTTTTTAAGGATTCCTGCCAAAACCATGCATGACTTTGCCAACAGAACGGATCAAAAAACCGGTATCTTGAATTTCTATATCCCGGGAGGTTTTGAACGAAATATGCCAGCAATAGTAAAATGGTTTAAAAACAATCCAAATTCCTGAGAAATGAACAGTATAACAGTAGAAGCCCAAATGATGATCAGAAAACCCGTGGAAGAGGTTTTTAAGGCCTTTATAGACCCCAACATAACCACACAATTTTGGTTTACAAAATCTAGTGGCCCCCTCAAAAAAGGGAAAACCGTTACTTGGGAATGGGAAATGTATGGCGCCGTGGCAGAAGTACTCACCAAAGATATTGTCCCCAACAAATTAATTGCAACCCAATGGGGCAATCCTGCCACTCAGGTAGACTACGTATTCACGGAACTAACTCCACAAAACACCTATGTAACCATAAAAAATTATGGTTTTACGGAAACAGGGGAAGAGCTGCATAAAACCCTAATGAACAACACCGGTGGATTTACCACTGTTTTAGACGGACTAAAAGCGTATCTGGAGCACGGTATACAGCTCAACCTCATTGCAGACAAGTTCCCACAGAACCTAAAGCAATAAACAAGATTTCACTGGCAGCCCGTGTAAATTAAAACACAGAGCCAAACTAACAGTAAGTTTGAACAATATAATTTTAGATGAAAAATCCTATTGAAATAAAGATGGCCAAAACGGCAACCGACTTCGAACATGCCAAAAAATTAATTTTGGAATATGTAGCCTGGTTGGGCATTGATCTGTCTTTTCAAAATTTTGATAAGGAAATGGAGGGCCTGCCCGAAATGTACAATTATGAGGATGGCGGATTATTTATTGCCTATATAAACGAGGAGGCTGTTGGCATAGCCGGAATCCGAAGGTTTAATAAGAACGATGGAGAAATAAAACGCATGTTCGTACAACCTAACAGCAGGGGTTTGGGCATAGGACAACTACTACTCAACCATTGTATTGAAAAAGCCAGAAAACTTAACTACGACACCATAAAACTGGACACTGCAGATTTTATGAAATCGGCCATTAAACTGTATACCGATAATGGTTTTGTGGAAATAGGGGCTTACCGCCACAATCCACATGAATCTGCACGGTACTATGAACTAAGCCTAAAAAAGTAGATATCCCCTATTGGGGTACTTCATAAAACACCTAAACTAGACAACATCATTCTTCTTTACAGAGTAATGTTGCACTATTTTCAATAATTATTTTTTATTGTTAGGAATCCTTACTATATTTGTTGGGCAATAGTGCAATAACCTAAATACAAGAAAAATGAAAAAATCGGTTTTTTATCACGCAGGATGTCCCGTATGCGTTAGTGCGGAGCATGACATTTTAGAATTAGTGGGTCGGGATAATGTGGAAATAGTACACTTCGGCCAAAACAAATCCCGTATTCCCGAAGCGGAAAAAGCAGGGGTTAAGTCGGTCCCTGCCCTACTTACACCCAATGGCAATGTACTGCACATCAACTTTGGAGCTTCCATGGCAGATGTAAAGGGTTAAATTTTTTATTCTAAAATGTTAGGAATCCTAATAAATTGTATTTTATAATGAGCGCCATGAAAATATCGGTTTGGGACACTTATGTGGCCCGGGAAGACGGCAAGACCATGCATTTTGATATACTGGTACCCCATAATTTGAAGGACAAGAATATCATTTTTGATTATGGTCGTGAATTTCTATCCACAAAGCCATTCAAAACCAATGGACTATCCACCAAGGCCTGTACCTACTGCCATATGGAAATGGCCAGCGACACCATATCGGAAGCCATAAATAGAATGGGGTATTTTATCTTAGAAATGGAAAATTGTGAATAATTTGATTAGGATAACTAACTTTGCCTGTCGGGCAATTCCCGGCAGGCTTTTTATATGGACAAAAGTATTTTTAACCCAGACCATCAAGAAACGGACGTTTCCAGCAAAATTATAGCTGGACTAGAGCGCATTTCCGAAGCATTCAAAGTCCTGCTTTGGGATAAGGCCAAATTGTTGGGCTTAAGTCCCATCCAAATCCAAATCCTAATTTTCATTGCCTACCATAAAACCGAATTCTGCAATGTAAGCCACTTGGCCAAGGAATTCAACATAACCAAGCCCACCATAAGTGATGCCATTAGGGTCTTGGACAAAAAAGGACTTATTACCAAAGAATATTCTTCCAGCGATAGTAGAAGCTACTCCATTGGTCTCTCGGAAGCAGGGACAGAGACCATAGGTCAAATTTCCGATTTTGCCAATCCCCTCAAGATGCAGCTCAATGCCGTTGGGAGTTCAGAGCTGGAAGCGCTATTTGGCACCTTGAGCAAGCTCATCTATCAACTGAACACAAGTGGGATCCTTAGTGTACAAAGAACCTGCTATGGCTGTAAATTCTACAGTAAAAAAAGTGACCAGGATTATTGCAACTTGCTCAACAAAGAATTGCTCAATAAGGACATCCGATTGGACTGCCCTGAATTTGAAGTAAGACACGCTCAATAAAGCCCATAGGACAGCTCAGCTGTCCATATCCGAGAACTGTTTTTCACTAAAGTCGCATCCGCAGTATAACTTTCACCTTCAATCTTGGGAGAGTTATTAAGTTTTTGGATATTTACCACATCAATATTACATGTAAACAGCTAAAGCAAACCTAAGATCGCTTAAGGATTATAACAAATAGAACATGAAAAACAATTGGCTTCTCTACGGCGCATTTCTACTATCCCTTTCCATCAGTTTTGCCCAACAAGGGAACAAATCCAGCTTATCCATAAAAAAAATAATGCAGGGCGATGACTTTGTAGGCCATCTTCCTTCAAATCCCCAATGGTCCTTGGACGGCCAGACCCTGTATTTTGATTGGAATCCAGAAAAAGCCCAAAACGATTCCCTTTATGCCTACCATTTAAAATCGGCCAAAACTATAAAAACCGATTTTGAAACCTCCTACTCCCTTCCCAGTACGAGTGGAGTTTTTAACCAGGATAGGACCTTAAAGTTATATTCCAAAAGGGGCGACATATTTTTGTTGAACCTTAAGACCCAAAACCTGATCCAAATAACCAGTACAGAAGATTACGAAAGTGCCCCCCATTTTACAGAGAACGGCACCAAAGTAGCCTACCGACAGGGCAACAATCTTTTTAGCTGGGATATAGCGACCGGGAGTACGGTACAGCTAACCAAAATTAAGTCTGCAAAAAAAGACGACGACAAAAGCAAGAAAGACCAATGGCTGTACGAAGATCAATTAGGGCTATTTGAGGTACTGCGCCAACGTAAGGACAAAAAAGACAAAACAGAGGAAGCTAAAAAACTTCTTGAGGCCAAGGGACCTCTCCCTATTGACCCTGATGGTAAATCAATATACAATCCAAGGATAAACCCCATTGGAAATTACCTTACTTACTTAGCTACAAAATCGCCTACAAATAAGGGCACCATTGTTCCCCATTATGTTACGGAATCCGGGTATACTGAAGATGAGGATACAAGATCCAAGGTAGGCAATGAACCCTACGAATATGAAATGTTCGTTTACGACATTGCCAACAAAAAGGCCTACCCAGTGGTTTTGGACAGTCTGCAGGGGTTAGATTACGTACCTGAGTACACCACGGACTATCCGGATAAGACTTATGAAAATAAAAACAGACTGGGCTATATTGATGGGCCACTTTGGAGCGAAGACGGGAAATATGCCGTGCTGGACATTAATAGTAACGACTATAAGGACCGGTGGATAGTACTTCTGGATCCAAAAGATGGCAGTGTTTCTCTTTTGGATCATCAACATGACGAAGCTTGGATTGCCGGCCCGGGCATTGGAGGATACGAAGGGGGCGATAAGGGCTGGATGCCCGATGGAAAAAGTATCTGGTTCCAATCCGAAAAAACAGGCTACTCACATCTCTATCTCATTGATGTAACTACCAAACAAACCAAGGCATTGACTTCGGGCCAATTTGAAATTTACGCCCCACGAATCTCAAAAGATAAAAAACGCTGGTATTTTACGGCCAACAAAAACCATCCCGGAGACAAACAATTCTATAGCATGCCCATCGTCGGTGGTATAATGGAGCAACTGACCCATATGACCGGATCCAATGAGGTAACCCTGTCCCCTGACGAGCGTAAAATGGCCATTTTGCATTCGTACACCAACAAGCCTACGGAACTTTACCTACAGGACAATCCTATTTGGGGAAAATCCAAGGCAGAGGCGAAACGTATAACCTATTCCACCACCAAAGATTTTGATGGGTACCAGTGGCGCGACCCCCAAATAATCACCTTCAAGGCCGAGGATGGCGAGGCAGTACACGCCCGCCTTTACAAGCCCAGTTCCGACGTAAAAAATAAGGCGGCCATTATTTTTGTGCATGGAGCCGGCTATTTACAGAACGCCCACAAATGGTGGAGCACTTATTTTAGGGAATATATGTTCCACAACCTCTTGGTGGACAATGGCTATACCGTCTTGGACATAGATTATAGGGGCAGTGCCGGTTATGGCAGGGACTGGCGTACCGGAATTTATAGACATATGGGTGGTAAGGACCTATCCGACCATGTGGATGGGGCCAAATATTTAATTGATGAACTCGGGATCGATCAGGATAAAATTGGCATTTATGGAGGCTCCTATGGTGGATTTATCACCTTAATGGCAATGTTCAATGCCGCTGACACCTTTAAGGCGGGTGCCGCCATACGATCTGTGGGCGATTGGGCCGCTTACAGCCATGGATATACAGCCCGTATCCTGAACACCCCGGTCACGGATAGCTTGGCTTACAGAAGAAGCTCCCCTATCTATTTTGCCGAAGGCTTAAAGGGCGACCTGTTGATTCTACATGGCATGATAGACGATAACGTACATTTTCAGGATATGGTGCGACTATCGCAACGCTTAATCGAATTGGAAAAACACAATTGGGAAATGGCAGTCTACCCTGTAGAACGGCACAGCTTTGTGGAATCTAGTAGTTGGACGGATGAATACACCAGAATCTTTAAACTGTTCCAAAAAAGTTTGTTGGATAAGAAGTAGGATGAAAAAAAGTACAACATCCTGAATACCCTACAATAAACTTTACCCCATAATACCTACTATTAAGACAATATTCCACTTACAAAGGTCTTCGGCACCAATTAAAGCCATAATAAGCCTATAATAATATGCGAAATTGAAAAATAAGACGTTTGCATTATATATTATCCAAATTGAATCATATCTTAACCTTAAAATTTAATTTCGATAAGACTAAATCGAGGTAAGTCTGCTTAGTAATTATGAATATAGGACAAGCCACCAAGTGATCATTTAGGTATATGGGATTTGTGGACAAACATTATGGGTGGAGATGGAGCGAAGAAGACCCAATTTTCAAGAATAATAACTTTATTCATAAGGTCTTGGGATATGATGAACCCAAAGACCAATCATTTGCCACGGAAAAATTTAAAGAACTTTTCTATCCGGGTGATTTTGATTTACTTCAAAAATCATGGCAGGAATTTAAGAAAGGTAGCCATCATTCTTTTGAAATAAGTTATAGGTTTAGGCATAAGGATGGGTCTTGGAGATGGATAAAAGAATCGGGGCTGGCCAATAAATTTAATAGTTCCAATAATCCTATTGTGGGCATTGGAACCATTCAAGAGGTTACCGACAAGAAGAAAAAGACTACCCAATTAAAATCCATTCTTAAAAACGTTTCAATTATAATACTTAGGTTGCGACAAGATTCCAACAACAATATTAAAGTTGAATACATAAGTAAAGAGGCTTTACAGCATTGGAACATTCCTTGCGAAACCCTGTTACAAGATGAAAATTATATGCGCAATTTAGCCCATAAGGACGATCTTGGTAAAATTAGGTCCAGCCTAGGCCATTCCTTTGCGAAAATGAAATTTTTCGAATGCCAATGGCGTGTGGTTTCTCAGGAAGATAAGATTATTTGGTGCCAAGGTGTAGGAACACCAATATTAGATAAAGATGGCAGCCGTTTTATAGATGTTGTTATTACAGATATTACCAAAGAGAAAATATATACCGAACAACTAAAGGAATCCGAAAACAAATATTACAACCTTTTTCAGCATTCCCCCCAGCCGTCATGGGTATATGATCTGGAAAGTTTAGCTTTTCTAAATGTGAATACTGCGGCCGTAGAAAGATATGGGTACAGCAAAAAAGAATTTTTGTCCATGACCTTAGCGGATATTAGGCCCAAAAGCGAATTGAGGGTCTTGGAAAAACAGGTTAATATAACACGGAAAGATTATCAAAACCTATTCCACGGCTACTTTAAACATTGTAATAAGAAAGGAGATATTATATTGGTGCATTTATACAGTAGCCCCATCATATATAATGGTAAAAAATGCAGGCAGGTCATTGCCGTAGATATTTCTGAAAAAATGAAATATTTAGAATTCATTGAAAATCAAAATAAGAGTTTAAAAAAGATTGGCTGGATGCAATCCCATGAACTTAGGGCGCCTTTGGTGCGTTTAATGGGTCTCATTAATTTATTAAACGATCATGAATCCATATGTAAGGAGGAAATGAAATATATTAACACGGAAATAATAAATTCGGCCAATGAAATGGATATAATGACAAAAAATATTGCCAAAATTATTAACGACACCCAGCTAAAAGAGAAGGAGAATGACCTACAGATTATTGCAAATAGATGACGACCCTGTAATTCTTTTTTTGCATGACAAGTTGCTTTCAAAATACACCAATTCCAAAATTGGACAATTTGAGAATGGAAAATTGGTGCTGGATTATATACTTCAGAACAAGGACCCCAACAAACACTTTATGTTACTTTTGGATATCAACATGCCAGTTATGAATGGATGGGAATTTATGGATGAGATTTCCAACTATGAATTAAAAAATAATATAAAGGCCATAATCTTAACCTCGTCTGCAGATAATACAGACTTGAAAAAATCGAAAACCTATCCCAACGTTGTCAATTATATCCAAAAGCCATTGACCAGGGAAAAGATTGAAAAAATACCGCTACTCATGAAATATCTGGAATTGACGGAATAACGCCTACCAATTGCTTTTTAATGAGATTCAGAGGCATAATACAGGATATTTAGAAAGCCTTTGGTTGCCCAGGCACATCCATTAATTTGGCTACTACTTATAGATGTGGAATCATTAATAATATGTTTATACGATTTATAATCAATTCCATCATAGCGGTACAATCCTGAACCGTTGGTACCGATCCAAATAAAACCATAGTCATCCTGCAAAATGGAATATACCCCTACCTTGGATATTCCTTCCTTTATATTTACAAAATTCAATTTCGGAACATCCGTCTGAGCCCGCAAATCAGAAATAAAAAGACTTAGTACTATAAAAAAACACAGATTCTTCTAAAATCTACTGTCATTCAATTGCTGTTTAGGTTGAGCTTTTAAAATAACGGTAAAATAGGAATAAAAACATAAATTCCATATTACATTAAGCTTTTAGAAATTACAGTATTAAAAATTACATGGATTTTATTCAATGGAGCTGTGTAATATTTTTACTTTAGAGCAGGCACTGGGCAAGAGGGCATAGGAATAACTAAAAAACCAACAACTTTTCTTTTGACTAAAATTAGCCTATTTTTATCAAAAATTAGCTCAATGGACATCAAAGACAAATTCTTTGCACATATAGAGGAAGGATATACCACAAAAGGCGACTTTATTACCATGGGAGCCGCAATGCTCAACGGGGAAACAATAACAGATGCGCATGTTAAGATCCCATTAAAAACACTAAACAGACATGGTCTCATCGCCGGGGCAACCGGTACCGGTAAGACAAAAACCCTTCAGGTAATTGCGGAAAACCTTTCGGACAAAGGTATTCCCGTATTGCTTATGGACCTTAAAGGAGATCTTAGTGGTCTGGCCCAACCCAGTCCTGGGCATGCGAAAATTGATGAACGTCATGCCAAAATAGGCAGCCTACCATTTACGCCTAAAGCTTTTCCCGTGGAAATACTTTCACTCTCTGAACAGGATGGTGTAAAATTGAGGGCCACGGTTTCAGAATTTGGACCGGTTCTCCTAAGTCGAATTTTGGATCTTTCGGTTACACAGGAAGGTATTGTAGCTGTTGTTTTTAAATATTGTGATGATAATAAGCTTCCCCTTTTAGACCTTAAGGATTTTAAAAAAGTATTGCAGTACGCCACAGAGGAGGGTAAAAAAGAATTTTCGGACTCTTATGGGCGAATCTCTACCAGTTCTACCGGGACCATTCTAAGAAAAATAATAGAACTGGAACAACAAGGTGCCGAACTGTTTTTCGGGGAAAAATCCTTTGATGTGGAAGACCTTACCCGAATTGATGAAAATGGCCGGGGCTATATCAATATTATACGATTAACCGATATTCAGGACCGTCCTAAATTGTTTTCGACCTTTATGCTGAGCCTCTTGGCAGAAATCTATGATACCTTTCCGGAACAGGGGGATACGGGCAGACCGGAATTGGTCCTTTTTATAGACGAGGCTCACCTTATTTTCAACGAGGCTTCAAAAGCACTATTAAATCAAATTGAGAGCATCGTTAAATTAATACGTTCCAAAGGAATAGGGGTGTATTTTGTAACCCAGAACCCTACCGATGTGCCAGATGCCGTCCTTTCCCAATTGGGATTAAAGGTGCAGCATGCCCTACGCGCGTTTACCGCAAAGGATAGGAAAGCCATAAAACTTACTGCGGAAAACTATCCCATTTCAGAATTTTATGATACCAAGGAAGTTTTAACTTCCCTTGGAATAGGGGAAGCATTGATCAGCGCCCTTGATGAAAAGGGAAGGCCAACCCCCCTGGCGGCCACTATGCTTAGGGCACCCATGAGCCGTATGGATATACTTACCGACAGTGAACTTAAAGAGGTAATAGACAAATCCAAATTGGTTAGAAAATATAACGAAACCATAGACAGGGAAAGTGCCTATGAACTCCTTAACATTAAGATTGAAAGGGCGGAAAAACTGGCCGAAGAGGAAAAAGCCTCTTCCAGCAGCAGATCTACCCGATCTAGCTCCAGAAGGACCAGCACACGCCAAAACCCTGTCATAAAAGTATTGACCAGTGCAACCTTTATACGGGGAGTCCTGGGCGTACTAAAGAAAGTAATGAAATAGTCCTATGGATTATTGACCAACAAGACATAAAAAAATAATATTCAAAATACCTTTTACCTTTAAAATGATAAGAAAATCGATTTTTGCCGTAGCACTAAGTTCGCTACTCTTTATTCAATGTAACACCAATACAGATTTTGTCATTGCCAAAGACCAAGTAGGCAAATTGATGAAAGCCAACACCATTGATGAAATTGATACCGTATTTGCCAGCGATTCCATAGTTCGGGATACCACAATAACCAGAATTGGTGCAGCAGTAAAAAAGATTAACATTTATGAAAAGGGAGGCAAGCAATTGCTTACCCTCACCCCCAATACGGATAGTATTCCAAAAATAGAGATTATCCGTATTTACGATCCAAGATATGTAACTGAAAAAGGCGTTGGACTCAATAGTACCTTTAAGGACATCGAGGACAAACATAATATTAAAAAAATTATAACCGCCCTCAACAATGTGGTGATTTTCCTGAAGGACTCCGACGCCTATTTCACCATTGCCAAGACCGAACTTCCCAGCAACCTTCAATATGGCAACAACACCGATATTGAAGCTGTTCAAATACCGGACAATGCAAAGATTAAGTACATGATGGTGGGCTGGGAATAACAGCAAAGATTCTATGCGAAAACTATTATACCGCACTCTAGCATTATCCTACGGTGCCTACTTTAATTCCACCGCACTTTTCTCTGAAAAGGAGGCGGGAAAAAGGGCATTCAAAACATTTACAACCCCTAGAAAGGGCAGGATATTGCCGGTTCAGCAAGAATATCTACAAACCTGAATTCGACGTAAGAAAGTAATGTTTTCACAATAGAAATA
>TARA_R110000796_G_scaffold139850_1_pt1 | contig 19643 bp, 21 predicted proteins | sample TARA_R110000796 | Tara Oceans TARA_R110000796 (sample SAMEA4397815) | marine metagenome | biome: Polar Biome; feature: [SRF] surface water layer (ENVO:00010504); material: water (ENVO:00002006), including particulate matter (ENVO:01000060) such as... | depth 5 m
TCTCATGGTGGAAGTGACCAATGGATACTAAGAAAAGGATTTTTAAGAGGAGAAAATTTAACAGAACAAAATGAACAATTAAAAATGTTTACAACAGGACAATGGAATTTTCCAGTAAACAGCGATGAAGACGAAATAGACTTTGTAAAACTGAAATATGTGGAAGATGCATTACCAGAAGATGTAATTACAAAGATTTTTAAAATGTGGGATAAAAAAGGCATAGACTTTAGTATATTAAAACTGTTAGGTGTCAATAAGGAATTTGAGTTGGTACAAACCATGTTATTGAAAAGATATTTACAATTCACAGACGTACCAATGACAGTATCCTATGCGTTTGATTGTCACGAGTTAACAGATTTATTTGATACAAGCAGTAACGACTATGATATGGGCTATATTAAAGACTATCTATGTGGTAAAGACGAATTTTGGGAACCTTCAGAGTGGTTCCAGTATGAATGGTATGATGGAATGTTAGATGACCTTGATGAAGATAATTGGAAAACTATAGTTAAAATTTTTGGTGGTATATCTCAGTCAGTTTCAGAAAACTTACTAAACGACACACCCCAGAACGAAGACGAAGAGGCCTTAATAGAAAAATACGAGGAAGAAATAAGTGATATTAGACATTTTATAATTTGGGCAAATAATGACTCACATGAAGATGCGGTTAAGAGTGCAATGATTGAAGATATAGAAAATAAACTAGCGGAACACTTCCAACAAAACGGACAGTTACATACAGATAATAATGGAGGTAAGAGTTGGGTCATTGAAGGAGATTTAAGAGATTATGTGGAGGGCAAATGGGATAATGCCGAAGATGTGTTTCAATACCATCACGACTACATGAACCAAACTTTAGAAGATGTAATAATAGACTTAGGAAAAGACTATATGGACCCAGACGTTATATTTCAATTACTAATGGCTGAAGAATATAGATTCTGGGATTATTGTGAAGGTAAACAAGGTGAGTGTCTACAACCAGAAACAAAATTCTTTGACGGTTACTGGTCACCAAGATATGACATTAATGAAATTGTAGCTGATAGATTGACTGAATTAACTTACGAAACAGAATCAATAGTGAAACCAATACAAGAACAAAGTTCTGATGATGATTACACCACCCAACTAGATAAGACACCATTTACACCTACGGAAGTCTCATTAATGAACAAGTTAGTGAGAAAATTCACCAGAGCTGAATTAAGAACAATTTGGTCCGATGATGAAACAAATCTCCCAAATAAACTATGGAAAGGGTACATTATGGAACTTAAGTTATATGGTTTAAGTGTTTCCATGGATGGAAGGGAGGGCCATTTGTTGCATAATTCACAAGGTGGATTTACTGATTGGATACTCTCAACAAGGTTCGCAAAATGGGCTGATGATAATTGGGACGAAGCTCAAAAAATACAAGACATGTGGTCTGCACAATTTGAAGAAGAAGGAGAGGAGGACATGGGAAAAAAGTTAGACTTTTCCGAGGTAACCAACCCAGTTAAAGAATGGCCCGATACCTTCGAAGTAGAGGCAACGGAAGAATATTGGATAAAAGAATATAGGCATGGTGTGGTAGAAGTCGGTGGTTACGGTTTAGATAATGTAAAGGATAAAACCATGGATGCTTGGTATGATTGGGATGTAGATATGGAGTACGGGGACCAAGATGGAGATAGACAAGAGGAGGAAATAAGTATTGATTCAATAACATTTCTTAGAACACTAAAAGAAAATAAAAATATAAAAAGATTAGTTGAGTACTACACCAACCACACACTAAACCTTTACGAGTTAATAAAATACAAACACCAAACAAAAAATATAGTTTCACTAGAGGAATTAAGAGAAAATATAAAAGAATACATTACTTCTAATTCTTTAAATAAAAATATATTGTATGTTAACGAGGAAGAGTTAAAAACATATCTTTTAAATGGTGGAATAATTGTAGAAAAAAGTATAAAAAATAACTTAATAATAGAAGAACCAAAAATTAATACAGGTTGGTGGAAAAACCTACCTAAAAAAGAAAAAAAACATATCTTAGAACATGGTTTAATGCCAATAGAAGACGAAGAACCAAAAGAAATACCACAATACTTACAAAAGTTATTAGTTGTAGCTAGATTTACTTCTAAAGGAACTTGGGGAATATCACCCTCTACCTTTCTTTTGTATATGAAACCAGATGGTCAAGTTATGTATGTTAAAAAATCGGGTAGTCTGAACAAAGTACCAGAACAATTTAAAGTGGGTAAAAACATATCATTTGGTGACTTACTTAATTTTGAAAATAATTCACACTACGATTTAAATATGAAAGGTCGTTTACGTGAAACTTATTTACCTACAGGACGTAAACTAATAGAGAGACACACCATTAAAGTGACACCACAAAAACAATTTTATTTAAAATCCTTATTAAAAGAAATGGAAAAAGAAAATATCGACAGATTATTAAGAATAGCAAAAGATACTAAAATGGGGTGGCAAGGAGGTCCAGGTAGGTTAAAAGTTTTTGAGTTCCTAGAAAAACTTAGAGAGAGTGGGTTGGTAAACATGTTCCAAGCAACCGATTTTCTACATTCAGGTTCTCAGTGGATGAGGAAATACATAGACCTACACCAACCAGAATCTTTAGAAAGTGTAGACGAATATGAAGATAGTGAAGTAACCATTAACCACAAAGAAACTATACAATATCTTCTAGATAATGCAGACAAAGTAAGAGATGTCCTTATATCAAATGTTTTAGCTAAAGCAGAATTAAAAGGAGATGATAGTTTAGAAGGGGCAACTAGGTTAATGAGACCAGCTGCGATGGACATGGTAAGATTATGGGCAGGACACTATGTTAAGTAAAAAATTATTCGTATATTTGTAGTATGTTTGAAAGAAAAAATAATAACCCAATCAATAACGTAACTTGGAACGGAGTTTTACTCTATCTTCATTTGTATGTGACAGAAGACATTATGAATGTTATATATGAGAAAGAAATAAGTGAGAAAGATGCTGTAACGTTACTTGGGGTAAGTGAAGATGACATTTTTAAATCTAGAAGAAAATATCTACTAGACCATAACGTAAATGTCTTTAGAGAATCTCACTCCTACCCCAACCGTCCTCTTCTGACGGATAAAATAATGTCGGAAGATATGGATTGGGTGACTTTTAATATAGATAACCACGCGAGAGTAGCTTAATTTGTTAAAGCGATATACATCCAGTATATAGATGGTGGTTCGATACCACCCTCCCGCTCTAAAAAAAATGTAATGATGATAATGTTAATAATAATAGTAATTGTGGGATTAGTGCTTTACAAGCCTCTTTTTTACGGTACCAAATTTGACCAAGAACTAAGTAAAAGAAGGTACGTGGACAGAAATAAAGACCGTTAATCAGTCTTTTTATATTTATAGTTATATGGAAAATTCAGAAAATAGAAGAGAAAAACTAATAAAGATGTTCGGTGAAAGAAGAGAAGAGTGGGCATTAAAAACTTGGAAATTTATTAGAGACAAAGGTCCAGAGAAATGGACTGAGGGTTATGTGTTATCATACGGTGATAAAATGGACCAACTAGACGGACTAATCGAGTACTTCGAAAATGTTGAAGAGTATGAGATATGTGAATATTTATTGAGTATAAAAACCACAACAAATAAACAGAGGTATATGTTATAATCATTTATATTTATTAATATGAAATTACTAATTACAGAATCACAAAAACAAAGACTAAGACTTCTTAAAGAAGAACCATTTTTAACAGATATTTTAAAAAAGGCAATAGTAAGGGCTATTGAAAGTCCTGAAGTACAAAAAATTATTAAAAAAGGGATGGAAAACGTATTAGAAAGAGGTGCGGGAGAAATAAGAAAGTTTACTGAAAATCCTAAAGGATATATAGAAACACTTAAAACAAATTTAAAACCTAAAGTTAATTTAAAACCAGAAGAAGATGTTTATGTACCTGGAGAATATGAAGATGTAGAAGAAGTTGAGGTAGAGGATGTTAGAGTAGAAGAAAGACCAGCCATAACTTCAAAGAAAGAAGAAATTCAAAGAAGTAAAAAATACCTTAAAGAGTTAATAGATAAAAAAGGTTATAAAAGTAGAAGAGATAGGGACAATGTAGATTTGTTAAAAATTAATGTAGCAAAATTAGAAAGAGACTTACAATCTTTGTATGATGAAGAATAAAATTAGGAAAATATTAAGAGAAGAAACTTATTGGCAAGACAGTGATGATAAGTGGAATAAATTAGAGAAAGAATTAAGGTATGTTGTAGAACGTTTAATTGACCGTCATAAAGATAATTGGGGTGGTGACCAATACGCGGTAATGGGGGCTATAGAACAAGTACTAGAAGGAATGTACCAGAAAGTTGAAAGATAGGTAGACTTGACAACCGGTACAACAATGTTTAATATTAAATATAAAAAATAATAACATGCCGAAATCAAAACACAGAAAAAATCACAAGAAAAAAGTACAAGTATTCAAACAGTCTCAAGAACACTCCAAAAATAGAGAAATAAAAGAATACTACGAACAGATGAAACAAAAACAGGACGAAGTAAAAAAAGCTCAAGAAGAAACTCCTGAACAACCAAAACCAATTACTTTATAATAAGTCTCGCTACTCTTAAAGTAGTAGATATTTATCTGTAATGAACACTTCAAAAAAATTTACAAACAATAAGATTAATGAGGGTGAATCACCAGAAGAAAATAGTATTCTGGATGATTTACAATCACTTGTAAATTTATGGAAAAGAGACAATAATGGTAACATAAAACCAATAGTTTCCCTACAACAACTAATAGACGGGTATTATTCTAAACCACTACAAGAGATAGTTGGTGGTGATGAGGAATGGCACACCAAAGAACAAGGAGAATTTTTTACTTTAGACGGTAGTGAAAATTTAGGAAATACAGATTACTTTAAAGACGATGGGTTCGACATAATACACCAGAGTTCAGAGGAACACCATTTATCTGACATATCTCCAGAGGAGGAAGAAACATACATACCTAAAGGTAGCAAGAAAGTTAAAACCACTATTCTTAAACCTAGACTGGATAAAACACCGTTTAACATACCCATTTTAGACGAACAAAAAAGAATCCAAGAACTTTTTACTTATGAAAATTAAATTAACTGATACACAAATAAAAAAGATATTAAGTGAAGCTACATTAGCGGACCCTTTAAATACTAAAAATGTTACCAGTCCGTATGGTCCAAGATGGGGTAGACAACACCATGGTATTGATATTGGCGTTAATAGTGGTACACCCATTAAATCCCCTGCTGACGGAGTAGTTAAAACTGCAAAATTTAGGTCTGGAGGTTGCGGAGGTACATTAGCTATTGAACACACCAACGGACTTAAAACAAGATACTGTCACGTAAAATCTTTTAATGTTAGTAAAGATGACCCCGTAAAACAAGGTCAAGTTATAGGATTAAGTGGTGGAAGTTCTAAAGACAAAGGAAAAGGAAACTCAATGGGGGCACACCTACACTACGAAGTTTATGAGAACGGTAAATCAGTTGACCCCATCGCAAAGGGTTATATAAGTGGACAATATAGTGAAAACGCAGAAGCCCCACAAAGACCAGAAGGTATTATAGCAATGAAGGGAGATGGTTTACATGGTGATACTAGTGATGTAGTAAGTGGACTACAGACCTTATTGGTTGATAGGAATTACATACTTCCAAGATTTGGTATTGATGGTAAATTTGGACCAGAAACAGAACAGGCTGTAAAGGCATTCCAAACGGATTATATGGGCGAGGTAAACGGTATGGTGGATGAAGATATGGAAGAAAAACTCCAGAATCAATTAAATGTGAATTTAAAACCAGAAAGAAATGATTTACTACAAGTACAAAAACTAAGTCAAGAAGGGACATTTGACAATTTTTCACCAGTAGTTAAATCCGCCATAACCAAAGCTTCTAAGAAACACGGTGTAGATGTAGATGTGTTAGCAACTATTGCTAATATTGAATCAGGTGGTAATCCTGGAGCTGTTAACAAAAAGAGCCAAGCTTCTGGACTATACCAAGTACTACCTAGGTATTTTAAAGATTACGGGTTGACCACTACAACAGTTTTTAATCCCACAGAAAACGCTGATAAAGCAGCAAAAAAATTAAAACAAAAAATAATAACACTAAATACTTTTTTAGGTAGACCCCCGACAGCTGTAGAACTATATGTTGCTCACAATCAAGGAACCACAGGATTTAAAGTTATAAAATTAGCTTGTGATAGTTATGGTGGTCTGGGTGGGTCTGAAAGTTTAAAAAAAGCAGCTGTAGAGTTGGGTAAATCAGAATCTTTTGGTAATCATGTACATAAAAATATGTTAGGTAATAAAGGAGACACTCCATGTAAATTTTTAGACACATGGACTAACATATACACCAACAAACAAATAAAAATGGAGAATTTGGTTTAAACATATGGAAAAAATAAAAAACATATTTGAAAAAACCGCTCAACTATTAAAAGAGAATGAGCTAACGTTGGACGTACTTACACCCCAAATAGTAGAAGACATCAACGGAATGACAAAAAGTCATACTGACAATTCAGTTACTAATCTATACGAACAGGAAGAACCAGAGTTTGATGAGTTTAGTGATGAGGAGTTAGAAAAAAGAAGGACTTACGACGACTTTAGTGACGAGGAAAAGAGAGAGATAGACCAAGAACATGTAGATATGACCCCATTCAAACCAATGGAAGTAAAAATATTAAAAACATTACATAAAAATTTAGATAGAAGTGAGTTACAAAAGTTAAGTACCGATACACCAGAAGCTTATGGGGGTTTAGATAAAAAGTTTTGGGATATAATGAAATTGTTTGGTATATCGGTAGGGACTACAGAAGAGAACACCAGAATATCAAGATACACAAAATGGGCACTAGATAATTGGACAGAAGACGGAGATTACGGAAATATAGAAAACCCAATTAAAGTACCACTAAAATGGTATGGTGTAGATAGGGAGGAAAGTGGTAGTCAGGTAGAATATAAAAGTGGAGACGCGGAAGTTTTAGGGTTTGATGAAGACGATGCGGCTGATAGAGCAGACTATGATTTTTATGCTTGGGGTGGTGAAATGGAAACTGTTGACTATGGTGACTATGAAACGTATGACACAGAGATAACAAATACTGAATTCATTAGAATGGATGAAACTAAACAGTTGAAAGAGTCAGAAACAGACTTAAGAACTAAAGCTTTAATTGCTATAGGAGGAATACAAAGAGATAAAGTAACAACACCAGTTTTTATTAAGAATATATTTAACAGTTCAAACCACCAAGCTGGGAGTGGTGGGAAAGAACCAGAAGATGGAAAGAAATGGGATACTTTTTACACTCCAGGAACTAACATAAATTTAGACCAGGATGTTCAAAGAACTAGAGATAGGATAAGATTTGAAGAATATGGTCAAATGTTCCAACAAGGAATAGAGGGAAGAGGTTTTGCATTCGAAGGAATGTTAGCAGGATTATTCGACGGAGAACCAATGAAAGCAGGTGGAAAAGAAGACATTAAAGTAGGTAGTGATTATTATTCTATTAAACAATCTAATCCAGGTGATGCTTGGGACACAGGAAGTTTACAAACAGGGTATAAGTTCGCAAAAGAAAATATGGTAAACGATGGTTTTTCCGAAGAAGAAATACCACCAACTCCAGTTGACTTAATGGTTGCAGGGAACAACTATACTCAATATCAAGCACAAATGTTAATAGAATCATTTAAGGCAACTAATGGACAACCACTCCAATGGATTTTTGCTCATGTTTTAAATGATAAACAAATACAGTATGATGTTTTAAGTTCGGAAGATTTAATTAGTACAATACTAAGTAGTGATTGTAGTAAAGGCACTGGAAGTAGAGCATGTGCTGTAGGACAAAGTAGAAAAAGTGATACAGGACTTAGAGTTAAGTCTAGATTTGTATTAGGTACTGACCCTAAGATTATTACCTTCCCTACTGTAAATGAAGAGGATATCCGAAGTATTATATATGACCCAGAAGGTGATAGAGTTGAAGATAAAATTAGGAGAATATTTAAAGACCCTAATAAAGTTAGTCAATATACTGTAGACTATATTAAAAATAACCCAGAGGAGTTCTTAACGTCAGTTAATTCGATACTCCCTAATCTAACTAACGAACAAAAAAAATTAGCGTATAATTTATTGGTGGAACAAAGTGATATATTTGGTCAAGGATTGTCGGACCCTATAGAGCCCGAAGATTTTGATGGTGAGGAAGAGGAATGGGAAGAGTTGGTGGATAATGTAGAAGATGACAAATATGAAGATGAACTAGAAATTTATACAGGAGGTAAAACAGACCCAGAAAAAGGGTTTGTAGCACCATCTAAAGAAGTAACAAATAATATATGTAATGTAGAAGGATTTTGTCAAGAACAAGGTCCCATCACTTTCGGACAATTAAAAGCTTTAGTAGAAAAAGCCACCACCCAAAGGATAAAAGCAGATATTGGTAGAGGAGTGTTTAAATCCTTGTGGAGATTAGTTCCATTCTTTATTCCACAGATATTATTAGCTGCTGTTGGGGTTACAGCCACAAGGGCAATCAATAAAATTATCACTCCAGCACTTAAAGATACTGGGGGATATAAATCTTGGTGGGGTAAAGCGGTATTGAAAGCTATGGATGTAGCTGAAGGGGATTACATTCCAGATGTTGCTCTAGGTGATGACCCACTAAGTAAGGTATTTTTCATATCCGACGGATTAATGTCAATGATTAAGGATAAATACAAACTTAAATTTGCAAGGTACGTATCTGAAGTAGCATCTAACGAACCTGATAATAAACCAGTGCCTGAATGGTTTGTGGAAAATCTGTTAAGAGATTACTTAAATCAAAAATTCTTATTAAGTCCACCATTACCCGTGAAATACAATATAGACACTAAGGAACAAATAGAAGAGTCTAAAAACCCATTTGGACTTCTATCGGATGATTGGAAAGAACAGATTATAAACCACGAGGCACAGCTATCCGATAATGAGTTAAAATACAAAAAACTCACAGACCAGATAGATGGTATGACTGTCACTATGCCGGCAGTTAATTTATTTCCAACTATAAAAATCCCGACTGAGATAACATTTACTGTTATTAGACCTTATGCGTTCCAAGGTTTAAGACCTGGCTTTCTTAGTACTTATGATGATGATTATGTAGAACCCGGTAAGGAACCAACAGTGATTAAATATGATTTAGTCTTTATGGGTTTGGAACCAGGTTTGGATGTTCTTCCTTATGATGGAGGAACTATTAGTGAAATATATGATTTATTGGGTGATTATAACCACTCAATTAATGGGTACATAATGGCAAAATATTTTAAATTGTATGGTATAGATGAAGGAAGACTAGGTCACATTTATGATGTGGTGGATGGGGAGGAGACAACCCCCAAAACATTAAAAGAACAAGACGTTATGTATGAATGGGATAATCCAGGAGAAGTTAAACCATTTTCTAAAGAGACACATAACGATACTAAGTTAACTGTCTCACCAGAAACACTATATAAATATTTAGATACAACCCATAGAGAAAAATTAATAAAAGACTTAAGACCTGTACTAGATTGTATAGTGTATAACTGTTATGGTGGGTGGGAAAATGACCCAGAAAATGAAAATCCAGATAATACTGATTGGATGGCAGAAGAATATTGTGGTGAGTGTCATGATGAATTTAATGATAATCTAGAAAACTTAGACAAAGACATAGTTAAGTTAGGGTTTGCCCTAGAACATAACGGTGAAGAATATGATGACAAACATAAAAAAACTTGGTTAGAAAAACCTTTTCCTTACAGTTACAGTCTATGGATAGATGGTGTGGTCAAAGAGATAAACCCTAGATTCTATATTAATAGTGAGGATGATGTGGATTATCATATCAAAGAGATAAATCAATATATCCATCAATCACTAGTTAAAGAAGATATAAAATATGAAAGTGGTGAATTTGATAAGATATTTACAAGACAAGAACACTCTGACATACTGTTCAACTATTGGAGTAAATTTGGACCAACAATGGAAAAAAATACTATGAAGTTACTTGGTTTTGATACACACGACGAGGGAGACTTCCGAGTAGTTTGGGATAACCTACAACAGTATTATGGTGATGAAGAATTAAATAATATTATACTAGAAAGATTAGAGGGACTACACGACAGTTGGGATTACGAATACATTGTAACTACAATGTATCCTTATGAAGGGTATGATTGTGTCGTAGAAATTATGGTAAATGGTGACACCATAATACCATTTAGTACAGAAGAAGGAATTACGGAAATGGCATTATGGGAAATTAATGAAGAATCAGAACGATTTGGTAATAAGGGTTATAATTTTTATGAAGACACCGTAGAAAAGGTTGAAGATGACATTAGGTTAGATATGGAGGAGGTTTTATTTAAGGACTTACCGGTAGATATGGTATTAGAGTATATGGAAGTTAGTGGACCAGGAGAATTTGAGGAATATGTTAAATCTGGTAATGTGGAGGTAATTACAGAACAAATACACCAACAGTCCCAAGACTTAGAAGTAGGTGATAGAATAATGGCTTGGGACATATCAGGAATGCAGTCTATATCCGGAGAGGACTTTTATGAAGAAGGAATACCAAGTACTTTTATAGCCACAGTAGTGGAAGTACTAGAATATGACCAAGCTAAAGAAAATGGTATGAAGTATATGGTTAAAATAGACAATGCAGATGAGATTGTTGGTTTATATGGAGGTGAATGGTTAGGTGGAAGTATATACCCCATACGTAATATGTACCAGAAAGGCACTAGAGATAAATGGTTAAAACTACCTAAAGGTGAGGACGAAAAAGTTGGACAATTACATGAAGATGATGGTTATATTGATGATATGGTTTATAGGGACGAACCAAGAGATAAACACACTAGAAGAATGAATAGAGATTTGGGAGACTTAAAAGGTTTTCCACTAGAAAGATATATGAACATGCCACCACCAGAAAACGAATCCGACAAGACCGAAGAGGAAATAGGATATCTCGAAGAGATTCCGGTCGATAAGAACTTAGTGGATAGTGCAGATGAAATACGTAAACACTTTAATGGTTTCTTAACACCTAAAGGTTTAGAATACCCTAAAGAAGAGTTAAAAGAGGTGATGGTAGGTGTAAAAGCCATTATATTAAAGTTAAAGTACCATTATAATAGACCTAGACCTTGGCAAATTGCTCAAGCAAAAGGTTTAAAATTAAATTCAGAAACTTTAAAGTCCAGTTCTTCACCTTCCTACCCTTCTGGACATGCTACACAAGGTAGATTTATCGGTAGATACTTATCAGAACTTTACCCAGAGTACGCACAACAACTTACTCAGATTGGTGACGATATTGCTTTTAGTAGAAATATGGCAAAAGTACACTACCCTAGTGATTCAGGATTTGGTAAATTATTAGCTGATGACATGTACGACTATGTGTATAATAAAGAAACTGAACCAGAACTACAAGAACAATACGATAGGATGACACCCTTAGAGTATAAAAAATTAGACACGACAGGTCAGTTATTTAAAATACTAGACGATAATTTCGCCATAGAACCACACCCAAAAGGAGAGATAACGTACGACGGTCAACAAATGGCACTATATTCACACATAGAGAATAAATTCGTACCAATTGCCGAACTATACGACGCCATAGACGGAATGAACGAAGCCGGTTTGCACAAAGATGACGTACAAATCGTTATAGAGATAGTAACAGAATGGGTTAATAGTAGAATGTTTGTTAAACCCGAGTTATACGAATCATTAGTGGATACAACTAAAGAGAATATAAGTCCAGATTTAAAAATAGGTGATAGGATATACGTATGGGACGTAGAGATTGACGATATGTATACCACATTACCATCTAATGCCGTTGCTGTAGTAGTAGATGGACCATTCGAAGGACAAGACATTACTTACGAAGTAGAAGACGAGATTAGCGGAGAACATTTCGGTTTATATGGGAAAGACGAAGCAGAAAATTATTATAAAGATAAATGGGTAATACTTCCACCCAAACCATTAAGAGAAGGAAAAAGAATACCAATACAGAAAGTCAGGTTAAAAAGAGGAGTGTCGGACGATGCCGGACGGTCAGTTGTATATGATATTTAAATGTCAATAACACCATGTAATCATGTTTTCTCCCTCTCCACTTCGTTACGGGGTTTCACTACGTTACACCCACGGTGCGAAAGACATGAATCCACGGAGTTCTATAGACAAATTAAAATAAGTTAGTATAATTAAAATAAAAATTATGAATAATAACATGAGTAGAGAAAAAAAAGCAGAGTACTATGACTGGTTAATGAAACAATACCAGGTTAATGAAAATCAAATAAGTAGAATTCCTAAGTTGTCTATAGAAGAACAAAGTAAAAGTGCCACAGTTTCAGAACCGTATTCTCAAGAAAACTTAGAACTGGTAAATAATTTAAAAGAAAGATTACAAAAGATAGAGGCCGAATGTCAGAGAATAATGATTTAGGTTTAAATTCTTCACTTGCAACATTATTTATTAAGGATTTTAATTCTGACGATAAATGGATAAACAAGTACTTTATTACTCATAAGCAAACCTATCCATTAGTAAAAATACAATTAAAACAGATTAGTATAATACCAAGTGAAAAAACTCTACAAGAAGAACACTCACAAGATTACCCTACTAGTGTATGGGAAAAATTAAAGTCATCTATATTAAAAAATGGTCTAAAGGAACCCATAACAGTTTATGAGGCAATCAAAAAAGGTCAGATGTCTTATGGTATTATGGGAGGACACCATAGGGCATGCACCCTACTTAACCTTTATGGTGAGGACTACAAAGTAAGTGCATATGTACAGGAAAGACGTACATTCACAGAAGAAATCCCCCACCTTAATAAACACCAAATTAAAGTTAAAAACATTATTAATGTCCATAAAGAGTCGACACACGACACTCAAACCCAAATGAAGAACAATATGGACGAAGAGATACGGAAAAAAATGGTTACAATCCACGAAAATAGGTTTAAGATAGAAGGACCAAATAAAAGTCGTCATGAAAGTAAAATAGGTGAGTTTACCAGGGTAAATAAAACCTATAAAGATTACCTTTAATAGGAAATAATTTGTATATTTGTACAAGATGAATAATATGAAGAAAGTCCCATATATTATAACAGAAGTTTGTACCACGATTCTGGTAATCGTGATACTTCTTACTCTACTAGTTATTACATTATTCAGTACGGTACTCTCATTCATACTACTCATCCCTATATTAGTAATAGTACTTATATTAAACCAAGTAGAAAAAATAAAGAAATGGCTTACAATATTATGAAAATAATGACTAACCCTAAAACGGGTAAAAAGGTAAACGTACTGTTAACAGATGGTTTATCACAAATCTGGTCAATCTCAAAATTATCAGAAGTAGTTAGGATTACGGAAATGATGGAAGAAAACTCAGATAGTGGACACAAATATGAAGTAAGGGGAGAACCCTGTAAAGTAATAAAAAAGAAATAATGGGAGCAAAGAAAAAGAAAGCTAGTAAGATATCTACACACAAGAGAAAGAAACAGAGTAGAAAGAATAGACATAAAAATAAATAATGGGTACACTAATATTAATAGTAGTTATAGGAGTAACAATACTTCTAGGTAGATACGCCTTAGCAGAAGGACGTAGAATAGAATCACAAAAGAGATTCAGGAAGAACGTAAATGATTATGATAGTGGACGGTCAAAGAATGACCCAGTTAATGTGTGGAACAAACATAAAAAAATAAAGATATGATTAATTTAATGGTATTAGTAATATGTGTGATAGTAACAGTGTTGTTAACTAGATATGTTGTAATGGACACTGAAAAGATTAGAAATCACAAGAAATTTATAAAGGATATGGAAGACTTCGAAAAAGAAAAACCCCTAAAGAAGTATGAACCTATGAATAATGGGAGCAAATACTTTATATCACAAGATGAATGGGTAGACGAGGATGATGATTAATAACTACGGAATAGAGATAATTAGTGTGGTGATTATGGTAGGAACAACCTTAGTCTGGATGTACATAGAGAATAGTTATAATAAAGCATATAAAAAACACCTAAAGGATAGAAATAAAAGAAGATAATAGAAGTATTTATCCATATAGTGTTCAGTTTAACCGGCATATTTTGTATAATGATTGTAGGGGGAACATAACTAAACTTATAAGAGGTTCAAGATTTAAAACAAAGAACTATGAAACTAAGAAACAAACACGATAGTGACCCTGAATGGGATAAAGAACATAAGAAATGGGAGAAAAAATCCACTATTATAGAACGTCTCAATATGAGAGAAAACTGGAAGAAATGGGTAGAACTACAAGTATCACTAGGTTATCCCAATATAGATAAACTATGTTTAGAAAAACAAGACTTAATTATGGACGAAGGACTAGAGAGTAATTACCCAACACAGGAGGAGATTATTGCTTACAATAGAAAAGAGTATAAAGAAAAAGAGAGGGAGAAGAGAATGTTTTTCCTACAACAACAGATTGCCGCAGGGGAAAGATTAGATGGATGGTCTCTACAAGGTGCAAAGGATGAACTAAAAAGACTAGAGGAAGAGAATGAAGGAACTAAAGAGACTCTTTAACGGAACCATAGAAATACTAGGGTTCTTAATAAACGTGACGGTAGTAATAATAGTATTAATGCCAATATTAGTATTCCTAATATTACCAGCATACATAATGGATACACTAACAAGAACAAGAAAATGACGGATAAAGAAATAGAACAAGGACTGAAGGAAATAAATGAATGTATGGTAGAACTACAGGAGGCAAAGTTTCATGATGCTCCTAAAGATATTATACAACAACTACAACAGAAGATGGACATACTGATTAAGAAATCAGGAAGGGACGGTAGTAATGATAAACTAGATAAACTATAAACCAGTAATGGTGTTACTAACGAAGATAACGATTAATTCAAAAAGGACGGTATAAAGAATAATAACAATACACTTACTAGTATAACTCCAAGTGTATATCTTTAATATCTTCCTATATAAAACACAATAACAATAGATGTTCGAAATAGAACCAGACTATAATATATGGTCATCCTTTATAAAGATAATATGTTTAATCATAGGGTTAGTTATATGGAGTAAACTAGCCAAGAAGTGGTTAGATAAATAATGGGTTATCAACCACTCAGTAAAGAAACCTTATTAAGTAGAGGATACTGTTGTAACAATGATTGTGTTAATTGTCCCTATAAGGAAAACACTAACGTACCAGAGATAGTAGAAAGAGAATTATGGGACCACTACTCAGAACTACCAAACCCATCATGGTACGAATACAAAGAAAACAATATGACTAATGAAATTATATTACATCACTGTGATGTATGTAATAAAGAAATGACAGTATACGACTTAGGTTATATGGGTAAACCATTGACCACTAAGAAGAACCCTAAGTATAGTAAGGGTAATAGTGGTATACAAATTCTATGTCATGAACACCATGATGAATTACTTAACACACTAGGTAAGAACCCTAACAAACTCTAACGGTTGGGGTTATTTATAGACCATTTTAATGGACTTATATTAAAACGTTTTAAACGTTATACTAGTCTCCCACACGCCCTTATTTAGATAGGTAAAGATAGTCGATTTAAGGGACTCTTAGATACCTTATACTATACATTTACTCCGTACTGTATACTTATATATACACGTACCATTATATACTCTATTTATCGTATAGTATTTCCCACATATTACCACTCTTTACCACAACCTACCACGGGTGTAATCCTCTATAGGACATTACTACCCACAATTCCCTCTATATAATACACAACTAATATCACTATGACATTATGTCACTGGCCGCTGAAGGGATTGTCCCGCTCCCGCCCCGTGACCTAAGTTATTAACAATTTCAGATAGTTACTAACAAGTTATCCACATGACACACTGTCAGGACCATTTTAATGGGGACTTTAGGGGACAATTTATATGTACCTCTACTGGGGTAGGGATGCTACTCCCACCCATCCACCCTAAAGGTACGAATAATAATTGACATACACAAATTTTAAGGGTGACACATTGTCATTGTTAATAACTTTCTAAGGTTACTAACAATGGGATGTTAATAACTTTTCATAACTAAATGTAGTGGACAAATTGTCAGGTGAATTGTTAGGCCATGTCAGAAAATAGTTGTACCTTTGCAGGGTGGGAGGGATGGTATGCCCTGATGGGTACACGCTTACCTAGTCTAATTCTAAATAGGACCCAGGCTAAGTGGACTAACCTTAACCCCCTGGGGGGTATAACTATTTCTATAGAAGGGGGAGCGGCAGGGACAACTAGATAGTATAGACGGGCCCCCTACTGTATACGTGGGGCTGCCCCCCTGCCCCCTGCTCGCCGTATCCCCTCTTATCAGCGGCTTTTAGGGGGGTAATAAGGGGGGACGGTGCTCTCTATGAAGTATTTATAGTTTGAAAATATTTTTTTATATTTTTTTAAGGTTTTTTTTTACTATATTTATTACTGTGAAAACAATGGATATAATATTTGACGATGAGGACTACTACGGGGATTTAGAAGGTGACCTTACAGATTGGTGTGAATGGCAAGGTATTCCTACATCTAAGGTTATCGTTGGTGTGGATGAGAACAATATTGACGGGATTGATTATTTTGTTATTATCGTTAATGAACCCCTATTTGGTTATCTAATGTGGAAGGAATTTGATATGACCGAAAAGTATGGTAGTGAGGGTTGGAATGGATGGATTGAATCTAGCTATACCTGTGAGACAGCTTAACCTACTATGACCCGATTAGGATTGTTAATCGGTTCACCTATAAGAGACCCTTGGTTAGACACTACAGTAATAACTAAAAAAATTTTCTAGAAAAAATTTAAGGGATAGTAGGATATTTATGAGTATGACTAAAAGAGAGAAACTTAAATTAGAGAATATAAAGAGAGCCAACGAACTTTTAGATAAGGGACATTCGGAACTACATCCACCTATGGAACCTGTGGAACTACAACCAAGTAGTAATGTTAAAAACACTTCTAAGACATTTGTAACTAAAATGAACGGTTTACTAGGGTCAAAACTATAACTAATGAAATTATTAAAGACTATAGAGAGTATCCTAAAGGAATCTACCATTTCTACAACTAGTAGAAAGGAAAGAGCTAATTGGTCACCGGAAGCAATGCAGGACCTGGAAGCTTTCCATCCTGAGTTAAAAAAAGATTTGTTTAGTATGGAGGATATAGAGATGGAACTAGACGAGTATGTGGAACAGGGACATGTTACCCGTGGACCATCAACCACTAGTAGAGAGAATATGTCGTCTGAAGCTAAACGTTGGATAGATAAGAACAATTCTTGGAGATTTGCTACTAGGAGTGAGGGAGTTGAAGTCGACTTTAATAACTTACCGGACACTATCAATGAGTTAGTAGATAAAAACCTATATAAGAGTTTAGAGTTGAATAAGGGTGGTGAGTTTAATGAAGATGAGGAGTTGGATGAGATGTCAATAGAAGATTTAGAGAACGGTTCATTCAATAAAGGAAAGTATTACACTATACAGAGTCCTAGTAAATGGATACAAGAAGAATTGGGTGAAGATTTAAAGTATTGGTCTTATGATATTAAGAAAAACAATCTAGGACAAGATTTAGAGGAATCTAACGAAGAGGAGGATTTGGATGAATATAGGTTTGACTTCTATGAGGAAGACACTAGAGATTGTCCCAAGGGAATGTATTACTGTAGTGATGATAAGATTTGTAAACCGGACTCTCAGAAGTTAGACGAAGCACTAGAGTCTGGAACTGGTGTATATGGTCAGGACACCCCAAGTGAATTATTCTTTATTGCTGTTAAGTTACTCCTTGCAGAAATACCCGAACCTTTCTGGGATATAGATAACCACACTAGTGACCCTCTCTACGAAAGGAGAGATTTGATTGCTAAGGTAGTTAAGGTACTGGGTATCAAGGGGAGTGACGATTTAATGATGGATAAACTATTTTGGGCTGGTCTAGATAATCTTAATGGTTTTAATAATGGTACCGTCGAGAAGTATTCTGACCTATACTTACGACCTTTAAATAATTATAGTGTCCCTATGGAAGTATACGAGACTGTCTATCGGCAAACTTCTTGGGAACCGGAGGTTACTGCTTACGACTCTCAGGATGTAGAGACTGAAGTAATATATGATGAAGACAACTACTACGACCATTGGGAATGGGAAGGTAATAAATATAATTACCTTATGGAGGACCAGGAGATTGAATCTAGCGAAGGTAACATGTTAAATGGGTCTCCACACCTAATTGAGCAGCTGAATCCCGGCCAAAACGGAAACCGGACTTCGTCCGGGTATGGGTCTGGGTTGGATTTAGAGGACAATTAGAAGGTGGTGGACGAACTATTACACCCTATACAAAAGTGGCCTGAGAGAGGACCTATCGACCTGGTTACTACAATAACCTCTTATATTGAAGGTAAGACGGTGTGTGACATAGGATGTGGTGCTGGTGACTTACTGTATGAAATGAGAAGACTAGGTTTAACCGACAATATAATTGGTATTGAAAACGATAATTTCTTTTATGACCATATGGAAGCAAAAGAGGTGGTAGATAGGGAATTTCTTATTAGAGCTAATTTTACTGAAATATCAATACCTAAAGCTGACGTTTATTTATTATGGGTTCCGTTCGACTATTATCCACACATTATACAAATGATATCACCATCGATAGTAATAGATTGTATCCAGGGTGGTGAAGGACATAAAGAAATAATGTCAAGACTTACCTTTATAGAGGAAATAACGTACCAATATGATGAGAGACCATATTCTGAAAAAGGCAAACTCAAAAATAACTATAGGGGTGAGAACTGGCCTTTACAGGGTGAACGTACTATAACAGTATATGAAAAGACAAAAGATGACGATTCTAACTCCCATTCAAATACTAGTGACATATAAAAAGATATCGATAGTTCCTTATATTTATAATAAAATAATATACTATGAATAATAGACTTAAGTTAGACGAACAAGAAAAAAACAGAATTAAAGATTTACACAGTGTAAGACTCTTTAGGGAACAGTGGGAAAAGGTTGATGTTGATGAACAAGTAGTGGGGTATGGTGAACAGGGTTTAAATGAAGATGGACATACGGATGTTTCTTCTGCTAAGAGAAAATTGAAATTATCTATTGAGAATGCTCAAGAAACTCTTAGTTTGTTGGAAACTATGGAATCGGAAGATGACTTACCTTCCTGGTGGATGAGTAAAATAACCCTAGCGGAAGACTATTTGAGTAAGTGTAGAGATTACATTGCTAATCCAGATGAGGAGTATGTTCGTCTTAAGGATAGAACTAAATAAA